>OLQC01000732.1_pt1 | contig 31524 bp, 23 predicted proteins | sample 1672471 | NCBI WGS metagenome assembly OLQC01 (sample SAMEA3136689, study PRJEB25190) | human gut metagenome | biome: human gut; feature: human-associated habitat; material: faeces | place: Austria | collected 2013 | reverse complement strand
CCACCCTGTGGACCGGGACCCTGTGTGCGGCTTCTCCGGCATCATCGGGGACCAGTGCCCTGGCTGCGGCCGGCATGAGGACGACGTGCCTTTCGAGCGCATCCGCCGCATCACCGGCTATCTGGTGGGCACGCTGGACCGCTTCAACAACGCCAAGCGGGCCGAAGAACGGGACCGCGTGAAGCACAGTGTGTGACGGAAAACACAGCAAACGCCACCAAAATAAGACATTTGGAACAAATGAATTAAAAAATGCAAAAAAGAGCCTTGGGGGACCAAGGCTCTTTTCATTTGCAAGATTTTCTTGCAAAAAGGACCAACGGGGAAGAGACGGCTTACTGGATTTTTGATGAATTGACAAAATTGTGAGGGAAAATGACACAAATTCCTTGCCATTGTCGGGGAATTCCACTTGCAAAAGGCGTCGAGTGGGGCTATAATTTACTCGATAATGTTTTTATGTTCTTTGGGGAAAATGAAAGATAAGATAAGAAAACTGCAAAAACGAGAAAAATAAGTGATTTTACCCCAAATCAAAAGGAGTGAAAATAATGACCGAGTTCAAGTCAGGTGTCGATCTGTCCCTGATGGAGGGTGTGCTCCGCCAGTACCAGGACGACTCCACCAGCCTCATCATGATCCTGCAGCAGGCCCAGGCCATCTACGGCTACCTGCCCCAGGAAGTGATCTATCATGTGGCTGAGCGCACGGGCAACAGCCCGGCCAAGGTCATGGGTGTTGCGACCTTCTACAGCTATTTCCGCCTCAAGCCCATGGGGATCTATCAGATCATGCTGTGCGACGGCACGGCCTGCCACGTCAACGGCTCTGACCGCATCCGGGCGGCCATCACCCAGGAGCTGGGCATCCACAACGGTGAGACCACCGAGGACGGGATGTTCACCCTGAACGAAGTGGCATGTCTTGGCTGCTGCTCCCTGGCCCCCGTCATGATGATCAACGGCGACACCTATGGGAACCTCACCCCCGAAAAGACCATCAACATCCTGCGTCAGCTGCGCCAGCGCGAGTCCGGCGAGGGCATCCGCATCCTGGTCGGACAGGGCAGCTGCGGTGTGTCTGCCGGTGCCGGCCGGGTGGCCAAGGTCCTGGCCGGTCACATGACCGCCACCGACAGCTTCACCGTCGAGACCACCGGCTGTATTGGCATGTGCTATCTGGAGCCCATCGTCGATATCTACGAGGGGGAGAAGCTCCTCCACCGCCTGGTGAAGGTCACCGAGACCGACGCGCTGGGCATCGTGGAAGCCGTTCGGAAAAAAGACTTCTCCAAGCTGGAGGCCATGTTCATCAGCGACGAGGACGCCCGCTTCCTGAAGAAGCAGAAGCGCGTGGCCCTGCGCCACTGCGGCGTGGTGGACCCCACCAGCATCGACGATTATATCAAGAAGGACGGCTACAAGGCCATCGACAAGGCCCTGCACATGACCCCCGAAGAGGTCATCGAGGAGATCAAGGTCTCCGGCCTGGCTGGGCGCGGCGGCGCTGGCTTCCCCACCTGGTTTAAGTGGAACGCCGCCCGCAACGCCGAGGGGGAGCACAAGCACCTCATCTGCAACGCCGACGAGGGCGACCCCGGTGCATTTATGGACCGTGCCGTCATCGAGTCCGACCCCCACAGCCTGATCGAGGGTATGCTGATCGGCGCATACGCCATCGGTGCCAGCGACATGTATGTGTATATCCGCGCGGAGTATCCTCTGGCCGTGGAACGGCTGGGCAACGCCATCGAGCAGGCCCGGAGCCGCGGCCTGCTGGGTGAGAATATTCTGGGCAGCGGCTTCTCCTGTGATCTGAACATCAAGATCGGCGCAGGCGCCTTCGTCTGCGGCGAGGAGACGGCCCTGATCGAATCCATGGAGGGCAAGCGCGGCATGCCCCGCCTGAAGCCCCCCTTCCCCGCCCAGAGCGGCTATCTGAACGAGCCCTCCAACATCAACAACGTGGAGACCTTTGCCAACGTCGCCTGGATCATCAACAACGGCGGCGCGGCCTTTGCCGCCATGGGTACGGAGAACTCCAAGGGCACCAAGGTCTTTGCCCTGACCGGTAAGGTCCAGCGGGGCGGCCTGGTGGAGGTGCCCATGGGCAACTCCCTGCGGGATGTCATTTTCGACATCGCCGGCGGCATCAAGAACGGCCGTTCCTATAAGGCCGTGCAGATGGGCGGCCCCTCCGGCGGCTGTATCCCGGCCGATCTGGTGGACACCCCCATTGATTACAAGGCCCTCTCCGCCACGGGTGCCATCATGGGCTCCGGCGGCATGGTCGTCATGGACGACAGCACCTGTATGGTGAACATCGCCCGCTTCTTCCTGGACTTCACTGCCCGCGAATCCTGCGGCAAGTGCGTGCCCTGTCGGATCGGCACCACCCGCATGATGGAGATCCTGAACCGCATCTGCGACGGCCAGGGTCAGGAGGGCGACATCGAGATGCTGGAGCAGCTGTGCGTGAGCATCAAGGACGGCTCCCTGTGCGGCCTGGGCCAGACGGCCCCCAACCCGGTGCTGACCACCATCCGGTATTTCCGGGATGAGTATGAGGCACACATCCGGGACAAGAAATGTCCCGCCCACGAGTGCTCGGCACTGCTGAAGATCTCCATCGACCCGACCAAGTGTAAGGGCTGTACGGTTTGCGCCCGGAAGTGTCCTGTGGAGTGCATCAGCGGGGAGCGGAAGACGCCCCATGTCATTGACCAGTCTTCCTGCATCAAGTGTAAGCAGTGCGTCAGCTCCTGTAAGTTCGACGCCATCGTGGTAGACTAAGAGGGGAGGGGACATCACATGAGTCACATGAAAGCAAGAATCAAGCTGACCATCAACGGCAGAGTGTGTTCCGGCCGCGCCGGGCAAACCATCCTGGAGGTGGCGCAGAACAACGGCATCGAGATCCCGAACCTCTGTCACAACAGCGAACTGAAGCATTACGGCGGGTGCAGCCTGTGCGTGGTGGAAGCCGAGAACAGCCCCAAGCTCCTGCGGGCCTGCGCCACGGAAGCCCAGGACGGTCAGGTCATCTACACCGAGTCCGAGCGCGTTGTCCGCACCCGGAAGACCAGCATCGAGCTGCTCATGAGCGACCACGACGGCGACTGCCGCGGTCCCTGCGTCTTGAAATGTCCGGCCAGCGTGAACGCCCAGGGCTATGTCCAGGCCATCGCGCGGGGTGACGACAAGGAGGCCGTCCGCATCATCAAGGAGCGCCTGCCCATCCCGGCGTCCATTGGCCGCGTCTGCCCCCACCCCTGTGAGGGCGGCTGCCGCCGGCAGATGGTGGAGCAGTCGATCTCCATCGCTTACCTGAAATATTTCGCCGCTGACCGCGTTCTGGCGGCGGGCGGCTATGTGCCCCCCAAGGCTGCTGCCACCGGCAAGCGGGTGGGCGTCATCGGCGGCGGCCCCGGCGGCCTGACCGCAGCGTATTACCTCTCCCTGAAGGGCAACCGCGTGACCGTCGTGGACTCCATGCCCCAGATGGGCGGTATGCTGCGCTATGGCATCCCGGAGTACCGTCTGCCCAAGAAAGTCCTGGATCAGGAGATCGACGAGATCGCCTCCCTGGGCGTAGAAATGAAGAACAACTTCCGCATCGGCGAACAGATGTCCTTCGAGGAATTTAAGAGCCAGTATGATGCCGTGGTCCTGGCCATCGGTGCCTGGTCCAGCATGCCCATCGGCTGCCCCGGTGAGGATCTGGAGGGCGTCATGGGCGGCATCGACTTCCTGCGTCAGGTCGCCATGGGCGAGAAGCCCGACATCGGCGACAAGGTCGCCGTGGTCGGCGGCGGCAACACCGCCATGGACGCCTGCCGCACTGCCGTGCGTCTGGGGGCCAAAGAGGTCTATGTCGTCTATCGACGCACCGAGGCGGAGATGCCTGCTGAGCAGATCGAGATCGACGAAGCCCGCGAAGAGGGCGTGGTCTATAAGTTCCTGACCAACCCCGCCGAGATCATCGGCGAGAACGGCAAGGTCAAGGAGATCAAGCTCCAGGTCATGGAGCTGGGTGAGCCGGACGAGAGCGGCCGCCGCCGCCCCGTGCCCGTCCCCGGCAAGTTCGAGATGCTGCCCGTCACCTGCGTCATCGGTGCCATCGGCCAGAAGGTCAACGTCGCCGGGTTCGAGGGTGTGGAGCTGAACAAGAAGGGCATCATCGCCGCCGACGAGACCAGCTACCGCACCTCCATGGAGGGCGTCTTCGCCGTGGGCGACGCCACCAACCGGGGTGCCTCCATCGCCATCGAAGCCATCGGCGAGGCCCGCCGCTGCGCCAAGGTCGTGGACCTGTACCTGCATGGCGTTCAGGTGCCTTACCAGAAGACCTACCTCTCCGTCCGCGACGTGTCTCCGGAGGATTACAAGGACTTCATCAAGCTGCCCCGCGCCAAGATGCCCACCCGTGATCCGGAGGAGCGCAAGCACGACTTCGAGGAGATCAACCTCGGCTTCTCCGAGGCCCAGGCCCGCGCCGAGGCCTCCCGTTGCCTGGACTGCGGCTGCTTCGACTTCACCGAGTGTAAGCTCATCCGCTGCGCCAACCTGTATGAGCTTCAGCCGGAGTATATCGCCCGCTTGCGGGGCAACGGCTGCGGCAAGATCCACCCCAGCTTCAAGGAGAAGCGCTTGGTCGCCATCGAGCGGGACCAGGGCAAGTGTATCCTCTGCAACCAGTGCGTCCGCATCTGCGACGAAGTGGTGGGCAAGAGCCTGCTGGGTCTGGTGGGCCGCGGCTTCTCCACGGTCATTCGGCCGGAGTTCCAGAAGAGCGACGCCATCAAGGACTGCCTGAACTGCCTGGAGTGCGCCGAGGCTTGTCCCACCGGCGCCCTGCGCATCCGCGAAAACGAGCTGGAGGACTGAAGATAACTTTAGCAAATTTTATATAGTACGAAGGAATGACCACGGAGATAAAAACTCTTCGTGGTCATTTTTTTCAAAAAAGATAGAAAAAAAGTGAATTTTTTGTCGGAAGTATGTATATGGATGGAGGGATAAAGAAATACAGAATAAATAATATGTCATTATTCCGAATTGCAAAAAATATATTGACAAGTATAAAAAACTCGTATATTATAAAAATACAAAAAAGAATTAAAATAAAACTTACTTATGCTTAAGAAAATCTTAAAAGGTCAATCATGTGGGAGGTGTGTAGTATAAAAAATAAAGATTCAGTGAACACGATATTGTTAGGTAATACGGTCCTGCTTGTTGCAATTGCATTAGCAGAGTATGGAAAGGAGTTGTCTGCGGCCCTTGTAATAATTGGAGCAGGTATTTCTATTTTGGGATATTTCTCAGATAGGAATTAGAAAATCTGTATGAGTGATAGAAAAGGAGTCAACAAAATGAAAAAGTCAATCAGTATTATGCTGGCTATGGCGGTAATAGTAGCCTCCTTTCCATTTATGGTCTCTGCATCTTCACTTGAAGTAGCTGGCAAAGATGTTGGAAACTATAAAATGGAAACGGGACAGATAGACTTGAGAGATATCCAGGAAGATATGTACGTTGAAAATGGTGAGGTAAAAATTCAAAACATACAGACAGCAGAAGCTTATGAACTACAAAAAGAGTTATCAAATAGTGATAACCTGAATGACCTTATAGCACATATGATGAGCGAAGGTATGGTACCAGAAGGGATTGGCTATACGATAGTTGATTTAAAAGAAGTAATTGATGAAAATGGAAATTCTCACTTAGAGCCGATGACAATACGTGATATGCAAGCAAGAGGAAACGGAACGACGGTAAGCAAAGGAAATCTGCGTTTATATATTGCCGCTAGTAAAATTAGCGCAGGAAAATATAAAACTGTAACAACGGCACAGTGGACGACAGATTTTCAATTCTCAGCGGAAAATCGTCCCGCTGATGGCTATGATTATATATCAGTAACAGCCCCTAAGGACTTTGAATATTCAAGATCATACTTTACGTCAACGACATCTGGGTTAAAGAATCAGATAACCGATTATGAAAGAGTGGATATGAGTTACTCTTCTGTGGTTTATAAATTCAAGGAATTTATAAATGGAGTATATTCGACAAAAGAGTGTGCTGCGTGGATGAATTGCGATGGAGAAGTATCATCAAAAAATAGTTTGTTTATTGGGAAGTACTTACATACATGGGCAAGCGTGACACCTGCAATAACGATTGGGCCAGCAAGTGTAGCCTTTAGCCCTGTGTCAAAAAGTTGGCAAATAGTGTGCGACTACAAGTATCCGGTTTAAATATTATGACAATAGTATGCACCCTGAACGAGTTTGTTCCGCCCCAGAAAAATCGCATAAATAACAGGAGCCAACCGAAAATTTTCGGTTGGCTCCTTTGTGGTGCCTTAGGGCTGTGTCAGGGTTTGAAAGAGGTTGAGGTATTGCTGTTCCACCGTGGCGAAGGGGAGGACTTCGTAGGAAAATTCTGATGCCATCTTTGGCAGTACCCCATCCTCCGGCGGCATGTTTAGGAGATAGGCCAGGTCATAGGCCAGCATATCGTCGTCGATCTGCTTGACCTGCCGCTGCTCTTCCTGGGTCAGCGGCCCGCCTAAGTATTTTTGGTACACGGCGGCCAGCAGGCGGTCTTCCAGCGCCCGGTACTGGGGGAGATGCTGCTTGAAGGGCCGGGGGACATCGGAGAGGTAGGCTTCGCTGGCGTCGTGGAGCAGACAGGCCAGGGCTACCCGGCGGGAGTGGTTCCGGGCCAGAGCCTCGCGGGCGCAGTGGAGACAGTGCTGGCCCACGGAGAAAAAGGTCTTGACGTGTCCGTTGCCCCGGCAGAGCAGGGAGAGCGCATGGGCCACGTCCACGATGCGCACGCCGTCCGGGTCGGGGCGGGTGGGGAAGAAGTGGACCCCGGTGTAGGTGGTGATAAAATCATAGTCAGGCATGGAGAACGGCCTCCTGGTTTGGAAATTTGAAGATAGTATAGCACAGATGTCGATCCATTGACAGATTGATATTGTGCAAACCTACCAAATCGAAAAAATTTTGGAAAAAAGCGTCACATTTTGCTCGTTCAAACGTTTATAGAGATAGAAGGAACAAAAGGAGGCGCGAACCATGCAGTTTGAAGAAACGACCGGTTTGAGCGACCAGGAATTTATGACATGGCTTTACGAGACCTATGCCCCGCTCCTGTGGGGCACGGCGAAGCGATATTGCCGCAAGCAGGCCCTGCGGGAAGAGATCATCCAGGAGGGGATGCTCCATCTGCTGGCCTGCGTGCCGCGGCTGCGGGGGCTGCAAAAGGACAAGCTGCCGGGCTATCTGGCCGTTACCGTCCGCAACACCACCTATAACCTGCTGAAAAAAGAGGCACGGGATCAGAAGCTGTTTGTTCCTCTGCACGCACAGGATCTGCCGGACGACGGCCCCACCCTGGAGGAACAGATGCTCCACAGCGAAGCGCTGGACGAGCTGTTCACCATCTGTGACCAGCTCCGCCCCATCGACCGGGAGCTGCTCCTGCGCTACTATCTCGACGACTGGAAGACGCCCCAGCTGGCGGATCACTTTGGCTATCAGCCGGGCAGCGTGCGCGTGCGGCTCTCCCGCGCCCGCCGCCAAGTGAAGCAGCGGATGCTGGAGAGTGGATGAGGGAGGACGTCGGCAAAATGCGCCATGGCATGAGGAAGCCGGGTGAAGCAGTTTTGTGCTTCACCCGGCTTCCTTTCTAGAAATCGATTGCCGTATCCTGTGATTTTTTTCTGCAAGGGATCCTTCCCGGTGGGTTCAGCCGTAGCTCAGGGTCAGCCCGATGGAGTCCATGTCGTCCGGCAGGAAGGGTGCCCCTTCGCCGCTGCGCGAGCGCTGGAAATACATCTCCTCGCCGGAAGGGGAAATGAGGATCGGAAAGCTGCTGTTGAGGGTGGTGCCAACGCCGTCGGAGATCTCCAGCCGCAGGCAGTCATCCTCCATGCGCCACACGCCGGAGTAGGCCAGTGCCATCTCCGCCTCGCCTTCGACGGTGAGGTACAGCTCGGCGGCCCCCGCATAATTGGGGCCACCGCCGCCCTGGCGCAGTTCCATCAGCCAGACATCGCAGACCCAGACGGTGTTGCCCAGGCCCACATCCGTCGGCGGCAGCCACCAGTCGTCGCCCGTCGGCTCCTGATCCTCCGGATCGTCCGGGCCTACGTTCTCGCTGAAGACCCCAATATCCATCAGCATGGGGGCGTAGTCCACGCCGGTGGGTACGATGGGGCTTCCGGAGGGATCGGTCATCGGGTACCACTTCACCTCCAGGCCGCTGTTGGTCACCAGGCCGATCTCTGTGTCCGGCTCATCGGGCCACGTTTCATAATTCACGAATACCAACACAGGCTGCGCGTATTCTTCCCGGTAGAGGACCTCGTCCGCTACCGGCCACACCCCGTTGCCCTGTGACTGCCAGGTCACATGGTTCACGGCGAGACTGGTGCGCTCGTCCCTGGGGATGATGCAGTAGAGGTCACCGTAGCCCGGACCAAGGGTGCGTTCGGCCGGGATCTCCAGCAGGAACGGCAGCTCCTCTGTCAGGTCAGGAAAAATTTTTTCCAGCCAGCTCGTCAGCGGCAGGGCCTCCCCCTGCTCCCGATGGCCGAGGTAGGCCACCGCACCGGCCAGCTGGTCCTCTCCTGCCATGCTCTCCCGCAGCAGGGCAAGCGCCGCCGCTCCCTTTTCCGGGTCGGTCGTTTGCGCAGACTCGCTGACCATGCTGCGCTTGCCGCCGACCAGTGCCCCCGCCAGGCTGCTGCTGCCTTCTGCCGGGGATGGCTCGCTCTGTCCGCCGCAGGCGGTCAGAAGCAAGCCCAGCGTCAGGCAGAGAAGTATCGTGACCGGTCGGTGTCGTGTCAAATACTTCATGCTCCACCCTCCTTAGAATTTTCCGCTGCGGCCGCTGCCGCCGCCACCGCTGCAGCTCGAGGTGCTACCGCCGCCCCCGCCGCCGCCGCTGGACTCGTCGACGATCTTTGTGCGCGACTCGGTGGTGTGGCTGTAGTGGTCATAGCTGTCCGTCAGGGTCAGCCCGCCCCCGGTGGCATAGACATTTGCGTCAACGCCCTTGTGGACAGACTTCATCTTTGCCCTGAGGATCAGGCACACGACCAGGGCGATCACGCAGGAGCCCGCCACCACCGCGAGGATGAGCGGCACCGGGCTCGACCGCACAGGCGTACCATCTTCCGCAAGGGTCAGATACTCGTCGCAGGTATCCAGGTAATGAGAAACACCGCCGCACCAGTCGTTGTCGCTGAAGTAGCCGAGGAAAGCGTCTTCCAGCTGCTTCTGCCCGTATGCATTGAACGCATACGCCGCGTTCTCTCCGTAGACGAACATGGCGTAGTCGCGCTCTGCCATGCTCAGCAGGATGATGATGCCGTCCCGCCCCTCGCCCATACCAAGCTCGTTGGCGTGGTAGAGCTCATAGGTGGTTTTGTAAACGTCGTCCCCGTCGCCGTATTTCTTGAAGTTATCCACAAAAACGACGTAAACACCACAGTTGTGGCGCTGGGAAATGTCCGCCGCCCGTGCTTCTGCTTCCTGCCATTCCTCGGCGGTGAGCTGGTCGCTGAGATCGAAGATGTAGTTCATCTCGGCGCTTTCCTGGTCCAGGTCCTGCGTCTCGGTGGTTTCATCGGCGCCGTCCTGGGCCGGTTCCTGCGCCGGCTCCTGGGCCGGCTCCTGGGCCGGTTCCGGTGTTTCGGTGGTTTTGCCGGCGCCGTCCGGCGGGCAGTTTGCAAGGATGTAGTTCGACGAGGCCTCTGCCATGGCCCCCATCGCCTGCGCGAGTGCCGTGGCGCTCATCGTCAGGTCCTTGCCGTTCCACGCACGCTCCGCCATGTAGGGCTTCACCGCGTCGGAGACAACGTCGGTCAGCTCCTGCGCATTGCCTCGCGCCTGGCTCAGGGAGACATAGACGCACCAGTCTTTCTCGGCCATCGCATACGAGCCGTCCGGCTGCGCTCTCAGCAGCAGCGTCAGCGAGATGCCTTCCTTTTCCTCGCCCAATCCGTAATCGGAATTCCCATAGACATACGTGGCGATATCCCAGACCGTGCTGTCCTCCACGCCCTCGTCGGTAAACACGTCCACCCGCAGGTCAACGCCCAGCGTTTTCGACAGCTGCGGGAACGTCTCTTCCCCCAGATTGGTCAGCTCGTCGGAGCTGATCTGCTCCGTCTCATCGTAGAACGAACCGTACTCCGCGCCCGCCAGGGCAGGGGAGCACAGGGTCAGCGCCAGCAGGAGCGCCAGCAGGACTGCTGTCAGTTTTCTTTTCATGCCCGCACCTCCTTAACGCATCAGCATCACAAGGAGCGAACCCAACACGGACAGCGGCGCAGCAATGGCGGCAAACAGCGCCCAGAAGCGTCCTCTGTCCACGGGCAGGTCGCCCACGAGTTTTCCGGTCTGCCCGTTCATGGCAAAGAGGAAGTCCTTGTCCTGCCATTTGGTGTTCAGCACCCACACGGGCAGCATCGCATAGTGGACCTTGCCTGCCTGGATGCTCGCGTCTTTCCCCCGTGCAAAACAGGTCTCATAGCCCTTCACGCTGTCTCGCAGCGCCGTTTGCAGCGAGCCCATGCAGCGCGTGTCGGCTCGCTCACGGCACTCGTCTACCGATACATCATATTTGTCGGCAAGAAAGCCGGGGAGATAGGCCGTGGAAAAAGGCTTGAGATCGCTGTAATCATAAGGCTCGATGGAGTCCATGTGGTCGTCCGGCATTTTGCTGGAGGCATCCACCGGCACCTTTTCAAAGGGCATCGTGCCGGCGCGGTAAACGTCATAATGCTCCGTCTCCGTGACCCGGTATTCACCGCTTCGATACGTGTGGGAGCGGGTGCATTCAAAATGCGAGCTGCCCTCCGCCTCGCCGCTGAAGAGCCAGAAGGGGACATAGATGCCCTGGATCTTCTGTAACTGGTTTTCGCTGGAAAAGGTTTTGGGCAGAAACGCCTTGCCCCGATAGTGCTTTTTCAGCTCACGGATGGCGTCCTCACGGCTGAGCTTGAAGGGGATCACCAGATCCGGCTTCAGCATCCCCGAAAACTGCCCCGGTACGACCGTGGGGTTGCCGCAGTAGGGGCAGGAGGTCGCTGCCGTGCTCTCGTCGCAGACCAGCTCCGCGCCGCAGCTGGGGCAGCTGTAGGACTTCATGCCGTCTGCCTCCGCGCCCCAGTCGTCAGTGAAGCCGGAGGTATCCCAATCGCCGCCCTCGGCGGCAGAGGCTTCCTTGTTCTCTGCGTCCTTTTCCTCCGCCGCCTGCTGCGCGGCGGCGGCCTTTTCTTCTTTTTCTGCGTAAAGAGCTTCGATCTCTGCGACCTCATAGCTGGCGCCGCAGTAATCACACTCCAGCTTGCCGGAAGCGCCCACAAAGTGCAGCGGTCCGGTGCAGCTGGGGCACTGATAGTTGGTTACCTGTGCTGGCATAGATGGTTCCACCTCTTTCTTTTTCTCTCAAGGAAGTGCCCGCCCGCGTTGCGGGCGGGCACCGTTTGATACGCTGTGGTCAGGCAAAGTATGCCTTGGTCGGATTCGACCTTACTTGATCGTCATGCTGTTCAGGATGACATCGGGCGCCGTGCCGGGGACGCACTCTATATCTGTCAGGCCGATGGATAGTGCGCGTCCGTCGTCGATCTGCGCAACGTATTCGATCCAGTCGTAGCCGATGCGCTTGTAGGTGCGGCCCTGGAAGGTGATGCCGCTGATCTCGCGGTCTGCGATCTCCTGATAGTTTTCAAAGTTGTCCTTGTAGTGATCGAAGTCCTCCACCTTGGCGCTTACCTCGAATCTGATGGCTCCCGCGCCGAAGGCCGAGGGATCGTCGTTTTCCACAAGGCAGTCCGCGTCTTCGTCATACGACCAGCCGGACTTCGGGATCTTCGTCGTGATCTTGACCTGCACATCGTCATGTGCAAACTGAGTCACAGTTGCAGAGAAGTCTTTCGTTCCCTCGCTTGCGACGGAAGCCTTATCCGCCTCAGCTGCCTCGGCCTTCACCGTGTCGAGATACTTCTCGATGGCTTCCGTGCTGGAGAAGCCGCTGGTGTTGTACGCACTGACGGTGAAGACGCCCGGCTCCTTTTCTGCGAAGTTAACGTAGAGGAAATGCGAGTCATCGTCCTTGGAGATCCACTTGTAGTAGCGGTAGTTCAGCTTCATGTGGTCGCTGTATTCCTCCTTGACGAACAAGCCATCCACGCCGAAGTAGTCAACCATCTCCTCGTAGGTGGTTTCAAAAATGTTATTGTTGACCTCGTTCATCCAGACGTAGCCCTTCTGCACCTGCTCCTCGGTCACGATGCCGGTTCCGCTGGGTGCGGTTCCGCTCGCGTCGCCGCTGCCCTCCAGAGCATCTGTGTCGACGCTGTCCGGCATGGACTTGCCCGCCTTGATCAGCGGCAGATACCAGTCGTTGTAATAATCGGGTTCGTCTTTTTCTTCCACGTCGTCCCAGTAGGTCCCCCAGGGGCGCAGCCAGATCTCGTAGTTGAACTTGTCTTCGCCGCTTTCATAGTGGCCCTTGATCACGATCATGTTCTCGTAGCCTGCCGAAGCCGGATCAATGACCCACTCTTCGCTTGCCAGGTCCACGTCCGTAAAGTTGCCGCTCTTGGACGTCAGCGTGCCGTATTCACCGGTGTCAGATTCGCTGAGCGTGACGGACACTTCGGCCATGGGATTGTCCTTGGAGAAGTCCTCGTCCCAGAGCGTGAGGGTGCCGGTCTTATCGGAACCGATGTCGATGTTGCCGCAGATGTCCCATCTCGTGTAGTCCACATCTTCATAGTAGCCTGCACACTCGGTTATCTCCCACCAGCCGTACCAGTCGCCGTTCCACCAGTCGAGCACCTTGTCGCCGGTTTGCGCTGCGTTGCCGCTCTCTTCCTTGTCGCCGCAGGCGGTCAGGGAGAGTGCCATGATCAGTACCAGCGCAAGAGAAATCGCCTTTTTCATAATTACCTCCTTATGATTGCCTGTGTGTGTTGTATTGTTCTCCCGCGCGGTGTTGCGCGGGGCGATCATCAGGGGCGGGGGGAACCACAGTATTCGCAAAATTTGCCGGTGTTGGCACCGCCGCAGGCGGGGCAGGTCCATTGGCCCGTGGTACTTGCAGGGCTTTCCCGTTCGATCCCGGCGGGCGCTTCCTGCGCGGCATGGGCGGCCTCTCTGCCGCCGCTGCGGGCCTGTTCGAGCGCCTGGCAGATCTCCTCGCCCATCTGACGGTACTTGCGGTAGTCCGCGCAGGTCTCCGGGTCGGGCCGTCCGGCGGTGCGGAAGGTCTGCGGCTGTCCCATCCTGGGACGCTGCTGCGCCGCCGTAGTCTCAAGCTCCACCGAGCTTCCATTGAGCCGGAAGCGCATCTCATCGAAATAGGGATGACGGACCGAGACGATGATCTCAAACTCATAGGAATACTCGTAGCGGGGCGGAACGTAGCTGACTTCCTTGCCGTCGGCGTCCTCCCGCAGCAGCTCCGTGCGGTTCTCGTCGATGTCCAGCCGGCAGCCGGTGATGGCGTCAAAGTCCAGGATATCCGGGTTGGCCTCCGCCAGATCCCTGGCGCGGGTGACGGTGAACCAACGGTGCTCCTCATCCAGCAGCACCTTCCAGCCCTCGCCCATGGCGCGGGTGGTGCGGAACTGCGCTGCCTTGCCCCGGTTTTCCTCCCGGTCGGCGAGCTGCGCCTTGATCTCCTCCACCGTGGAACGGCGGCGGTCGCTGAACCACGGCGAGAGCTTTTTGGCACACTCTTTGCAGAGATTGCCATCCTCTAGTTTGCGGTTGCCGAGCAGACCGATCTTCTCGCCGCAGACGTCGCAGTATTTCTTATCGAATAATCCCATGCTCTATCACTCCTATTCCTGTGTTTTTTGGAACGGCACCATCGGTGTGCTCGTCGCTCCAAGCGTAGTCCGGATTTTCCATGCCGCCCCGGTCCATGATCCGGTCTGTCACAAAGTGCTGATACAGCCCGGAAAGGGTGATCCCGATGAGGATCCCCACCAGGAAAACCCAAAGCATCCGGCGCTTCACCCCACGATGTCCCCGTCGTCAAAGGGATCGCCGCACTCCGGGCAGAACTTGGGGGGATGCCGGGGGTCCTCAGGCTCCCAGCCGCACTTGTCACACTTGTACTGGGGGACGCCGGCCGGCTTCTTCGCGCCGCACTCGGAGCAGAACTTTCCTTTGTTCACCGCGCCGCAGGTGCAGGTCCAGCCGTCCTCTGCGGGGGCGGGTCTTGGGCTGCCGCACTCCGGGCAGAACTTGCCGGTGGCGATGTTGCCGCAGGTGCACTGCCAGCTGTCTGCGGCAGGCTTCGGCTCCGGCTTCTTTGTCCCGCAGTTGGGGCAGAACTTGCCGGTGATGCCGCTCTGACCGCAGGTACACGCCCAGCCCTGCTCCGCCGAAGCGGGGGCGGGCTGCTCCGCCTGCTGCTGAGCCTGCTGTTGGGCCTGCATTTGGGCTTGCTGCTGGGCCTGCATCTGGGCCTGCTGCATCTGCTGCTGCTGTCCCATCTGGAAGAGGTTCTGGGCGTTCATGCCGCCGGCCTGACCGGCCATGCCCATGCCCATGAAAGCCATGGCGGGACCGGCACCCGTGTTGGCGGCTGCCGCCTTCATCGCCTCACCCTGCGAGCCGACAAGGTGCGCTGCTGCACGGGTGGGATCCATAAAGGCCGCGTTGCGCTGCAGCTCCTTGATCATCTGCTCGTCTTCCTCGTTGGCCTTCACGCTGGAAACGCCGAAGGAAACGATCTCCATACCGCGCAGGTCGCGCCACTTGCCGGACAACTGCTCGTTGAGGGCGTCGGCCAGCTCCAGCGTGTGGCCGGGCAGGGCGGAGTAACGGATGCCCATTTCGCTGATCTTTGCGAAGGCCGGCTGAAGCGCGGTCAGCAGCTCCGTTTTCATCTGGCCTGCGATGTTCTCGGTCTTATAGTCCTCGCTGACGTTGCCGCAGACATTGGTGTAGAACAGCAGCGGGTTTTTCAGCCGGATGCTGTACTCACCGAAACAGCGGATGCCGATGTCCAGGTCGATGCCCGCTCTCTGATCCACCACCCGGAAGGGGACGGGGCTGGGCGTGCCGTACTTGTTGCCCGTCAGTTCCTTGGTGTTGAAGTAGTAGACGCGCTGGTCCTTGGGGGCCTCGCCGCCGAAGGTGAATCGCTTGCCGACGTTCTGGAACACGCTCTTCACGCTCTCGCCCAGGTCGCCGGAGAAAATGCTGGGCTCTGTGGACATGTCGTAGGTGTATTCGCCCGGCTCGGCGCACACGTCCACCACCTTGCCCTGCTCCACGATGAGCATGCACTGACCGTCCGCAATGGCGATCAAGCTGCCGTTGGTGATGATGTTGTCGTCACCGTGCTTGTTGCTGGACCGGCCCGAAACCTTTTTCTTGCCTTTTACTGCCAGTACATCCGCGGGGATGGCTTCGCAATAAAAGTATTCCTTCCACTGGTCAGCCAGTACGCCGCCGGCTGCGCCCAATGCCGCTTTGATAAGTCCCATAGTCTCTGTCTCCTTTTTATTTGTTTATTTGAGTTTGATCTTGTGTTTTGATCTTGTGTGATGTGTGGATAGGGTGTCGTGGGCCGTGGCCCTGCTGTCTGTTACCGATAGGTGCGGCTCCAGGTCTCGCTGCTGCCGGACTTGGTGTAGTCGTGGCCGTTGGCGGCCTCCATGGTGTACCAGTAGGCCCAGTGGCTCTCGCTCACGTCCGTAAAGGCGCGAAGCTCGCTGAGATGGCTGCGGATGTAGCTCTGGTCTGCATTGCGCTCCAGCAGACGGCAGGTGACGGCCGCCACCTCGGCGCGGGTGATGGAGTTGTTCGGCCGGAAGGTCCCGTCCGCATAGCCGTTGACCCAGCCGCGTGTGGCCGCGAAGTTGATGTACTTGGCTGCCCAGTGGCTGCCCGGCACATCGGAGAAGCTCTTGGTGCCCTCCGTCAGCCTTTCAAAGCGGCTGGCAATGGCGGCGAACTCAGCGCGGGTCACGGAGGCGTCGGGCCGGAAGCTGCCGTCCGCGTAGCCGGTGATGATGCCGAACTGCTGCATATAGCCGATGTAGTTGGCGGCCCAGTGGCTCTTTGCCACATCGGAGAAGGTGTTGGAGTAGGTCTGATCCGCCGTCATCTTCTCGGTCAGCAGGCGGGCGAACATGGTGGTCACCTCGGCGCGGGTCATGTTGCGGTCAGGCTCGAAGGTGCCGTTGGCGTAACCCGACAGGAAGGCGAGGTGGTCGGTGCGGTTCAGCTCCGCCGCCTTGCGGTTGACGAAGGTCACAGGGGCGTAGTCCTTTCCGTTCATCGTAATGCGGGAATCGCTGACGGTGAGGGTGTAGGTCTCATCGGAGGCCACATAGCCCTTCGGGGCGCTTTTTTCCAGCAGGGTGTAGGTGCCGTTGCTGACGTCAGGAAAACGCACGATGCCGTTGGCGTTGGAGGTGGCCGTGTAGGCCTCCCGGCCCTGGCTGTCCGTCAGCACGAAGGAGGCACCGGTCAGGGCCTTGCCCTGGGTGTCGGTCGTGTTGGCCGTGATGGTCGCGGCGGGGGGGATGACTTCGGCGTCGTAGGTGTAGGTGTTGGTAAAGGTCATCTTCTCCACGGCGGTCTCGGAATCTTCATAATAGATGCCGTTGGCACCCTTCATCTTCGTCGTGGGATAGATGGCCAGCTGGTAGTTCATCACGGTCGCTTCCAGCGGCGTATTGGTGGATACAAGCGGGACATTGACCACGGTCTGGCCGCTGGTTTGCTCGTACTGCGGCTTGATGTGCCACACCGCGTCGTCATACGTCCAGTGGTCTGCGCCGCGGTCCTTTTCCCGGACATAGAAGCCCTCGCAGAGGAGCGCTTCCACCTGATCGGCCGGACCGGAGATGAGCAGCTTACCGTCGTAGGTGCCCGCACCTTTTGTGGTGACGGTGGCGGTATAGAGATCCTTCGCGTGCGCCTCCATACTGCTGACGCCCACATCGAAGATCTCCAGGGCAAACGTCTCCTTGCCGGGAGCGGTGTTGCCGCCCTGCTTCACCGTCTTGGTGAAGGGAAGCTCATAGCTTGTGCTGCTGTAGGTGTTGGTGAACTCAGCTGTGCGGTAATACACATCATTTCCAATCTGATGGAGCCTCAGATCCATGGAGTTATGTTCAATGTCATACCAGAAAGTCAACGCATAGTCCGCAGTAGAATAGGTCCATCCCGGCTTGCCGTCATTCTTCTCTTTGAGCAGGAAGGTCTTGGAGTACCAGGCGACGGTATCCGTTCCGGACTTGGTAACGGCATCCCAATGATAGGGAGTATAATCCTTTTTTGTTGGGACACGGAAACGGAGCGTTTTCTCAACATCATTGACCCCGTTCGTGGACAGTTTCAGGTCTTCCACACCAATACCGTAGTAGGAAAGGGGATGCTTCTCCCCCCTGGCTGTGTCCTCCACTTCAAATTCAAAGGTCTCTGCGGGAGGGGCTTCCGTGCCGTTTTGCCGGACATGTTTCACGATCAAAACGTCCAGTGTCTTGTCCGCATACTCAAATGTGTCTGTTTTGGAGTCACTCGGTACCCTGCCCCACTCTTCTGCCAGGGCCATGGTGGGGAGCATTCCGATCATCAGGACGAGACAGAGCAGGATGCTCAGCAGTCTCTTCGTGGTTTTTTGTTCTTTCATGTTGATCCATCTCCTTCTGTTGCGATTGTTTCGGCCGGTTCGGCAGGCAGTTCCTGCGGGAAGGACGCCTCTTCTGCCACAACGTTGCCGCGCACCTGTAACGTTTTCGCGCAGGCAATGCACAGGTCCAGATCCTCACAGATCAGGAAGCAGCGGTCACACACCAGCCTGCCGCAGACGGGGCAGCGGCTGAAGATCTCCGAGGCTTCCGCCGCGGCTTTTTCCCGGGCGGCCTCCCGTTCCTGTTCATAGAGGGCGTGGAAGATCGTGCGCATCCCCTCCGTCTCCGGCTCCGCGCCGGCTTTGGAAAAACGAACGGGGCTGCTGTGCCAGGTCCTGCCGCACTCTTGACAGCGAACGAGAAAGCGAAACTCCCCCGTGGTGGAGCAGTCTCCCATTGCCTCTTTCATGACCCGCTTCATGTGTCCATCCTCCTCTCCGGCAGCTTTTTCTATGCGGCTCTTGTTGTTTTTATTTCTATCAGCTTTCACAGGGAAAAGATATAGGCCTGAGTCCTGTTTTTGGCCCAAAACCGCAAAACCATGACCGAGTCATAGACGAAATGCACAAGGACAAGCGGCATAAATTGCGCATTTTCGACAATGCCCGTGGCGCCGTCGTCGTGGCAAAGCCGGCATAGGAAGCGGCCTTTTCCCAGTGAGTGCTGCTATTTTCCGCCGCCCTGCAACAGATCCTCCAGCCGCTCGCAGCGCCGGAGAACGTCCAGATAGGCTTTCAGGGCGTTGTAGGAATCCACCCCCAGCTTGCTGTAAATGTGGCTGTTGTGCCCCTTCACCGTCCCCGCGCTGATGAAGAGCAGGCCGGAGATGTCTTTGACGGTGTAGCCCTCGGCATAGTAGCGCAGGATGACCCGCTCCGTCCCCGTCAGTCCCTTCGCCCGGTCGGTGAGTTCGGAGACCAGGCTTTCCACCTGGCGGGGCAGGGCCTCTTCGGCCTGCTTCTCCCGCAGGCGGCTGTGGAAATAGGCCGTCAGCTCGTCGATCTCCCGGATGCCTGTGGGCTGCCAGTTCTGCTCCCCGCTTCTGGCCGCGGCGAAGCCCTGGGTGATGGGTGTGGTAAAGCGGCGGGAGAGGGCGACGGCCAGCAGCAGCATCCCCGCAAGAAAGCCGAGGGAGCCAAGCGTCCAGCCGATGCGGGCGCTCTGCGCCCGGTGGCGGTAGATGTTCTCCGGCACCAGCGTGACCGCCGCCAGCGGGTGGCCGTCTGCCAGCCGTCCGGGGACGACCTGATGCTGGCCGAGATAGGTCGTGCCGTTCCAGGTGAAGGTGTCGTAGTCCCGGCCGGTCCGGATCCGCATCTCACCGGAGGCCGACAGGTCCGTCCCTTCCGTGCTGCCCAGCATCGCCCGGTCCAGAAGCAGGGTCTCCCCGTTCATGGGGGCCAACAGCATCAGGAAGTTGCCGTAGGGGCTGGAGACCGTAGGATGGGACAGGCTGAAGTAAAGCTCGCTCAGCTCCATGCCGCAGATGCCCCGCACCACGCCCGCCCCGTCCCGCACGGGTACGCACAGCAGCGTCACGTTCTCCCAGGTGTCCAGCAGGGGCACCCGCCCTGTCCAGAGGCAGCCGCCGGAGAGCCGGTCCTCCTCCCACGACATGACCTGCCGGTAGCCGGAGATGAGGGAGGTGTCCAGCTCCGGGTTCCAGCGGTTGTGCAGCTGTAAGCCGTTTTCCCTGGCGGCGGCCACCGTGCCCCGGAAGTAGGCCGTGCTGCCGCTGGGATGGGCCGAGCGCAGGCTGGAATAGCGGAGATACACCCCCATGCGGGAGCTTTTGGACCCCGGCAGCGCCGTGTTGGCCGTGGCGTCCAGGCAGAAGTACACGCCGCTGCAAGTGCTGCCCGCCAGGGCGGTCTTCAGCGTGGGGATCAGCTGGCTCTCCAGCGCGGCGATGAGGTCCGGGGCGTCGTTGAGCGCCTCAAAGGACAGGCTGCGGCAGGCGAGAAAGCGCTCCATCTCCCCGCTGACCGCTTCGGAAAGCTCGATGCCCTGCGCGGTGAGGACATCCATCTGGGAGATAAACACGGCGGCGGTGTTTTTTTGCTGTAAGGCCGCCGTCTCCCCGAACTGGCGTGCGGTGCGGGAGAGCACGCCCGTCACGCTCAGCAAGAACAGCGCAGCGGCCAGCGCCGCCAGCACCAGGCACAGCCAATACAGCGCCAGGCGGCTGCCGATGCTGTACCCGCCCCCCGGTGCGCCGTGTATGTGCCACCCCTTGTTCCAGCGCTTCTTCCACTGCATGTAAGCTCCCTCCTCTCCTGCCTGCGTTACTTGTCGTAGCTTCCTTGGACCTCCGCCAGCGTGGTGCGCAGCAGCGGGGCCAGCGCGTCCGCGCCCTGCTCCAGATACTGCGCCCGCCCCGCCGTCAGGCGCAGACGCGCCGTTTTTTCAAAGCGGGTCTCCAGCGACAGATAGTCCTCCCGCTGGGGCGGGACATAGAACGTGTACTCCTGCCGCGTTTGCAGAAAGGCTTCATAGAGCGAGACATACATGGGGTCCTCCAGCGTCTCAATGGCGGCGGGCAGGAGGCGGTCAAAGCCCGCCTTCGTCACCGGCATGTAGCCGAGCGCCGTGGCAAGGTCCACGTTCCGCTCCGGCTCGTTCAGCCACTTGAGAAACGTCATGCAGGCCTTTTCCCGCTCCGGCGTAGATTTGACCACGCACAGCCCCGCGCCCCGCTGCATGACCAGCTTCTCCCCGCCGGCAAAGACGGGGCAGGGCAGCGAGAGGATCTCCACCTGCTCGGTCCGGTTGTCCTCATAGGTCACCACGTCGGAATAATACAGCACGCTGGCCGAGGAGGCCACGGCGGCGATCACGTCGCCGGTGCGCAGCGGCTCGGTGGCGTAGCCGCTGCCCAACCATAGCCCGCCGGTCAGCGCGGCTCTGGCGTAAGGTGCCCAGGCGTAGGCGAACTTGGGGCCGAAGGCGAGGCCGTCCTCGTCGAAAAAGCGCTCTCCCAGCGACTCCGTCCCCACCTGAAAATAGTTGAAGTGATAGTCGTGGGCGAAGAAGCACTTGCCGCCCGACCAGTCCGCGTATTGCTCCGCCACGGCGTACAGCCCCTCCCAGGTGGCCAGCTCGTCCAGGCTTGCGCCGGTCTCGGCGGCGAAGCGGTCAAAGGCCGTCTTGTTCACAAAGAGGATCTCCGTGGATTTGGCCAGCGGCAAAATGACCAGCCGGTCGTGGACCGTCCCTTCCGCAAGAAATTCCGGGAGGTAGCCCGCCAGGTCTTCCTCGGTGAAATAGTCCCGGTAATCCACCAGGATGTCCTCATCCGGCAGCGCCAGCACGGTTTTGGGGTAGGACACGAACAGGTCCGGCAGCGCCGGTGCGCCCGGCTCCTTGTAGGCGGCGGCCAGCACGCTCTCGTGGATGCTGTTGGTGTTGCTGACGCTGTCTACCCGCACCCGGACGCCCTGCGCCTGCCCCACGGTGCGGTTGAACTCCTCGACCAGCGTGTTCATGGGGGAGCTGACCTCGCCGCCGTAAACGTGCCAAAGGGTGAGGGTGACGGGTTCCTCTTGCTTCCCTTCCCCGCAAGCGGCGAGGCACAGCACAAAGCCGGCGGCCAGCGCCAACGCCGCCAGCCGAGCGATCGTTTTCTTCATGGATATGCCTCCTCGCTTGGGGGAACCGGCGCGGCGGCGGGGCCGCCGCGCCGGTTCGTTCTCTGTTATGCTATGATGCGATGGCTGGAGAATGCCTCGAACCGTCACTTCATGCTGCGGTAGAGGAAGGTGACGATCTGGGCGCGGATGCAGTTGGCGTCGGGGCTGAAGGCCGTGGCGCCGGTGCCCTTGGTGATGTCCTTCTGGACGGCCCACTGCACGGCGTCGGCGTAGTAAGCGCTGCCGGCAACGTCGTCAAACGGATTTGCGCTGCCTGCCGCCGGGGACTTCTGCGCCCGCCACAGGAAGGTGACGATCTGCGCCCGGGAGCAGGTGGCGTTGGGGCTGAAGGTCGTTGCCGAGGTGCCGACGGTGACGCCGTTCTCCACGGCCCACCGCACCGCGTCATCGTAGTAGCTGCCCGCCTTCACGTCGGCGAAGGGCAGGGAACCGGCCTTGGCAGCGGGGCTGCCGGCGGCCCGCCACAGGAAGGTGACGGCCTGGGCGCGGGTGCAGACGCCGTCGGGGGTAAACGTGCTGTCGCTGGTGCCCTTGGTGATGCCCTTCTCCACGGCCCAGCCGACGGCCTCCTCATAGTAAGCGCCTGCGGGCACGTCGGTGAAGGTGGTGCCGGGAACTTCGGGAACGAGGGGCTTGCTGACCGTGACCGTGCAGGCTGCGGACTTGGTGCCGCAGGTGACGGTGATCGTCGCCGTGCCCTCGCCCTTGGCCGTGACCTTGCCGCTCTTGTCGACCGCCGCAACGGCGGGCTTGCTGCTCGTCCAGGTCAGGCTGCCCTCTGCGTTGGCAGGCTCCTTCACGGCGGAGAGCTGGCAGGTCTTGCCGACCTCCAGGTCCACCTTCTTCGGGGTGAGGGTCAGGCCGGTCAGTTCAACGAGGGGAGCGTCGCCCACGGTGATATAGAAGCCGACAGACGGAGAAAACGAACTGATATTCGTCGGCTTGGTCTTGTTGACGGCAACCAGCTCCAGTCTGGTTTTCTCCGATCCGGTATGCGCCTTTGTCGGCTCGATCTTGCCGTTCTCCAGCGTCATGTGATCATCACGCATCGAATACGCAGCGCCACCGCTTCCGACCTTGATGATGCGCCATTCCAGCGTGTAGTTGTCCAGCGCACCCTTGGGGTACACGGAAACGGCATACTCCGGCAGGGGCATGGTCTCGCCGGGGCGCATCGTCAGGTCGGGGAAGCTGGGGGCGACGATGATGTCGGCGGCCGTGCCGATGTCGCTCACGTTCTCGTAGACATGCACTCTCCAGGTGCCGTAGGACTGCGGGGTGTAGCCGCCGTACTCCGCCGCCAATGTGCCCGTTCCCACGGTATCGCCCCGGATGGTGACGCTGGGGATCGTACTGCCGGAGGCCACCGGGCCGGTGGGGGCGGTCACGGTGAACGGAGCGGATGCACCGTACTGGGACTTAAAGGTAAAACCAGACCATGTCGTAGCACCGACGGGGTTCGTCTTGGCGGTGAGGGTCACGCTCTCGCCCTTTTTGATGTAAATGATGTTCCCGCTTCCGTAGAAGTTGTATTTCCTGCCGTTTGCGTCCGTCAGGATGACGCGGTTGAGCATGGTGATCTCGTCCAGCAGCACGCTGGTGCTGCTGACCTTGGAGCCGGTCTGGTGGGTGTCGGTGCCCTTGTAGCGGGTGAAAATGTAATAGGTGCTGCCCTTGTTCAGGCCGTTCACCGTGGCGGAGGTGATCGGCGTGCCGCCGGTGGGCCACCCGTTGCCGGAGGTGGGGGCGCTGGTGGTGTAGATGTACTCCTGATCGGACTTGAAGTTGCTGATCTGAAACGCCGTGTAGGTCCCGTCGGCGTTCTTCTGTGCCGTAACGTTCGGCAGCGACGGGGTGTTGTCGTTGGCGGCCTTGCTGACCTTCGCCGGTGCGCTGACGATCTCGCCGAGATAGCCCTTCTTCGTGATGACGACGCGGATGCGGACGTTCTCGCCCATGTCAGCCGCACCGGGGATATACTGGCCATCGGTCGCGTCGGGAATATCCTTCCATGTGCTGCCGCCGTCCGTGCTGCGCTGCCACTGGAACTGGCACTCCCAGATGTAGACGCCCGGGGTTATGGTGCCGGAGAAGAGGACGGGCTTACCGAAAACGGCGCTGTTTATGTAGCTCGCCTTGCCCGTGAGGGTCTTGACCTCCGGCGCTTCGCTGACCACCAGCTTAACGATATGCTCGTTGCTGATGATGCCGATGGAGCTGCCGTTCTTATCCAGATTCAGCTGCAAATCATAGGAATAGACCTTGGGGTCTGCGCCCTTAGGAATGGTGACCGTATGCGAGGTTTTATTGGCATCGATGGTCTCTGTCTTCTGTACTGCGGTAGAACCGGAAATATAATGCTCGCACTTGGTTCGATAGGTATAGCCCACGTCCTTCAGCTCCTGCGCCAAAGGTTTCCACTGGAAGGTGAGGGTATGCGCCTTGCTGTTGTCCATCTCCTCAACTGCGCCCTTCCAGTCCCTGGCGTAGTCGATGGACTTGCCGTCCAGCTTGACCGACTCCATCACACCCCATGCGTCGCGGATGACCTCGATGGGAGTGCTCGAGTTGAGTTTCAGATAGAAAGCATCATTATTTTTCCCCACGAGCGACGCAATGTTCTCGGAGGTATAGAACTTTCCGTTTACCTTTATCGCGCTGTTCGGGAAGCACTTCATGGAGTGAAGTATCATTTCCAGCTTGGCACGCGCTGTGGCATCCGAATTCACCCCATTGCCATAGCTATTTGCGGTAACATTGTAAATGTCGAGTTTGGGATTCTTGTCGGGCGAGTCGAACACGCCGCTCTTGAGCAGCAGCACCGGGACGGTTTTCACATAAGTGTTTTTGCTGTAATCGTTGTCAACATGAAAGCCGTCGTTGAAGTGTGCTCCGTCTATGACCATCTGCGTCGCACCCTTCTGCATATCTTCTACCACGAACGGGGCGTTGAACACGCCGCCGTTGAGGACAACGCGCGGCTCTGTATCCTGCGTTCCTCGCCAAAGATTATCCGTCCAGACAATGCCGTTGAAGGTACCGCCGTTGATCGTGAGATTGGAATAGAGCAGCTGCAGCGCCAGCGGCATTGCTTCAACCGGGAGGCTGAGGAGCGACTTGCTCCTGTCCCAGTCGTATGCGCAGTTGATCGTGCCGCCGTTGATCGTGATCTGCGAGCGCTTGCCGTTCTCGGGCTTATTAAAATAGTCGTCGCCGATGCAGCCGCTGGCTCCATAGCTGTGCGTCACGTTAGGATACAGCTTGGTCAGCGTGCCGCCGTTCATTGTGAATTTTGAAGGCTCGTCTTCCTTTTCGGAGCTCATCATGATGATGCTGTACGCTTTGTCGTCATTAGGAAAGGAAACCGCGAGTTCGCCGCCGCCCTTGCTGTCATACAGCGTGAATTCGCCGCGGCGAATGGAGAGCAGGTGTACAAACCCCGTCCGCCTGCTTGCGTCGATCCTGATCTTATGGCCGTTCAGATCCAGTTTTTGGTTGCGTATCACATTGATAGGAACATCTTTAATGCCCACCGTGTAATTGATGTCTTCTTCCAGCTTGAGATCTCTTGAATCGAACGAACGGAGATAGGTCGCAAATGTATCATAGTCCCTAATTTCGGCTTGTGCATAAGATGTATCATCCGCCGCGCTCGCCGTCACGCCCAGGGTGGGCACGAGGGAGAGCAGCATGGCCAGCGTCAGGAGCAGGCTGGTGATTTGTTTTCTCATGTCTTTCTTCCTCCTTGTTGGTCTCTCCGGCCTGGGGCGGCCGGGGGGTGGTTCATCGGGTGCTTGGGCTTTGCGTGGGCTGCGTTGCTTCGCTGAGCCAGGAGCGCACCTGCCGGGCCGTCAGGTCGCCCAGGCAGTAGCCGTCGATGAGGTGCAGCTCCACGGCCTTGTCCAGGGCGGCCCGCTTTTCCGGGTAGCCCACCTGGGAGAGGAGGCAGACCCGGCACTTTGGCAGCGCCTGCCGGACCCGGACGGCGATCTCACAGCGGGCGGAGACGTCCTTGTCCTCCACGCCGTCGGAGAAGTCGGTCTCCAGCAGCAGCAGGTCCACCTGCTCCGTGGCGCACTGCCAGACCACGTCCTCGCACTCGTCGGAGAGGACGGCGATGGGCCGGCAGCCCCCCAGCTTCCGCAGCCAGTCCGCCGCGCGGCGGGTCATGGCGGGGACGGCGCAGCAGACGGCGACCTTCGCCGGCTCCCACAGTCGGAACAGGTTCATCCCGCCGCCCCCCGTCTCCGCGCCGCCTTGGGCAGGCGAGTGCCGCACTCGGGGCAGTAGACCGCCACGTCGGTCACCACCACGCCGCAGTGGAGGCAGCAGCGGTGGCGGGCGCGGTAGAGGTCATAGAGCGTTTTCTCCGGCAGGGCCGCGCCGCAGTCGGTGCAATGCGTGTCCTGGGCGCGGTTGGCTCTGCCGCAGGCCGGGCAGACCTTGCGCTGCTGCAGCGTCTCCGGCCCGAAGCCATATTCCAGCAGCATCACCCGGCGCAGGGCTTTTCGGGTCCTCAGGTCATAGTCTGTCATTTGGTGGCTTCCTCCTTTCCGTCTGTGCCGCCCACCTGCAATCTCGCCCCGCAGACGGGGCAGAAGCAGGCGTCCGGTTCCCGCAGGCGGACGCCGCAGTGGTGGCAGAACGAGGGGTACTCGCTCTCCCACGGCGCACAGTCCAGGCACCGCCCCGCGTTGACGTTGAACATGGCGGAGGAGACATACCGGCCGCACGCCGGGCAGCGGTTGAAGTGCCACCGGCCCTCCGTCTCCCACGCCAGCGCCAGCGCGGCCTGCTCCGTGTCCGCCCGGAGAGGCTTCGTCACGCAGCACAGCTCACCGGAGAGGTCGCAGTAGAAGCGGAAGCTCCTGCCGCCGCCTGCGTCGGTGACGACCCGGTAGGTCGCCGTTTTCTTTGCCTGTGCCATCCGCAGCCCTCCTTTCTTTTTCCGTTTTTGCCTTGTAAATAGGCCGGGAGATATGCTACAATAGGGAAGTACACGCGGCAGCCGTCCCGCCTGGGGGTGGCTCTGTGTACCCCCTTATACCATAGATTTTGGATCCTGTCTGTCCCCCAAAAGCCTCGTTTGGGGGACAAACCGGAAAAAAATTTTCAAAAAACCCGAAAAAACACCGCAAATTCACGAACGTCTGTTCTATTTTTGGAGGTCCTGCCCATGAAAAAGCGCATGTTGCCCCTGCTGCTGCTGGCAGCCCTTCTCCTGGCCCTCACCGGCTGCGGAGAGGAGACGCTGCTGGACAAAAACGATCCGGTCACGGTCAACTTCTGGCACGTCTACGGCGAGCAGTCCGGCTCCCCCATGGACGTTTTGGTGCAGGAGTTCAACCACACCGTGGGGCAGGAGCAGGGCGTCCGGGTGCAGGTGACGAACCTCTCCAGCGCCTCCAAGATCGGCGGCTTTTTGAAGGAGGCACAGAACGGCGGCGACCTGCAGGAGATGCCGGACCTCTTCACCTGCCACATCAGCGACGCCACGGCCCTGGGGGAGGAGAACCTGGTGGACTGGCACGACTGGTTCACGCAGGAGGAGCTGTCCGACTTCGTGCCCGGCTTTTTGGCCGACGGCACGGCGGAGGACGGGAAGCTGCTGCTCTTTCCCATCTCCAAGTCCACCCAGCTTCTCATGTGCAACGGCAGCGGCTTCGACCGCTTCGCCCAGGCCACCGGCGTAAGCTATGACGAGCTTGCCACCTGGGAGGGCTTTTACGACGCCGCCGGGCAGTTCTACGACTGGTCCGGCAAGCCCTTCTGCGCCCTGGACTACCCCCTCCGCGCCGTGGAGCTTTGCGCCCTGGAGCGCGGCAGCGAGGACTTCTACACCGAGGACGGCTGGTACGACACGGACAACGCCGTGTTCAAAGAGAGCTGGATGCAGTTCGCCCGCGCCCTGGCCCAGGGGCATATCGTGGTGTCCGACCTCTATTCCAACACGCAGGTGATGACCGGCGAGGTGCTCTCCGGTCTCGGTTCCTCGGCGGCGATCCTGTACTATAATGATACCGTCACCTATCGGGACGGCACGCAGGAGCCGATGGACCTCCACGTCCTGCCCATGCCCATGACCGCAGGACGCGACGCTCTGATGACGCAGGCGGGCGTGGGCCTGTGCGCCTACCGGACCACGGAGCAGAAGGCGGAGGCCGCGGCGCTCTTCGTCCGCTGGCTGACGGAGGCGGAGCGCAACCTGGACTTCGTGGCCCAGACCGGCTATATGCCGGTGCGCAACGGGGCCTTTGACGACATTGAGACCTATGACAAGTTCCCGGAGCCGGTGGAGAGCTACCAGCAGCTCTACGCCGCGCTGAAGACCATGCGGGAGAACGACACCCCCGTGTCCGAGCCACGCTTCGAGGGCTACTACGGCAAGGTGACGGCCTTGTACGACGGCCTGCGCCAGCTCCAGCAGGAGCTGCCCGCCCGCGCCGCCGCCGGGGAGGACGTGGACGCCCTGGCGGAGGAGACCTGGGCGCTGCTCTGCTCGATCCAGTGACGGAAACGATCTTTGGAGGTTATGGGGCATGACGCGACCCGCTCTTTCAGAACTGCATAGCATCCGGCGCTCCATGCAGAAGCGGCTGGCCTTCTATATGATCACCCTGGCCATCCTTCTGGCGGCGACCTTGGTCGCGGGCCTGTTCTTCTTCGACCAGCTCAAAAGCCCGCGGGAGGGGATGGTCACGTCGCTGAACTTCCGCATGGAGGCCTTTGCCTCGGATATGGAGTCCCTGTGGCGGAATGTCTCCGTCATGGGTGTCCATCTGTCGGAGGACATGACCGACCTCATCGAGGAACGGACGGCGGATTTTTCCGCCCTTCGCGGAGACGCCGATGCGATGGAGGCGTTGCAGGAGGCCATGCTGGAGCCGCTGTGTCAGTATGGCCGGCAGGTGGACTGCTCCGGCGCCTTCGTGCTGCTGAACAGTTCCCTGGGCGGGGACGGGTCCTGCGGCGGCCTGTACATCCAGCGGAGCAACTCCGCCCGCATGGCCAGCGACTTCCTGCTCTACCGGGGCATGGCGGACGTTGGGCGGCAGCATCATGTGATGCCCCACCGGAAGTGGGCGCAGGAGTTTGCGCTGGCGGAGTTCCCCGGCCTTGCCGAGCATCTGCACACGGCGTCCGCCCCCATTGACCGCCACTGCCGGACCACCGCACTGCTGACCCTGCCCGACACCTCGGAGCGGGCGATCCTGCTGACCGTGCCCATGCTGGGGGCGGACGGCACGGTGTATGGGCTGTGCGGCTTTGCCATCAACCAGAGCTACTTTGCCACCCACCATGTCCAGCCCTCCGGCATCCGCAGCCTCGCCTGCGTCCTGTCGGACGGCACGGCAGGGCTGGAGATCCCCCAAAGCCTCATCACCTATCCCGCCGACGGCTTCTGCTTCGTGCCGGAGGAGCTTCTGACGGAAAAGGGCATCCGGGAGGGCCTTACGGCTTACAGCGGAGCGGACCTCTCCTTTGTGGGGCTTTCCAAGTCGTTTCTGGTGGCCAGCGGGGACCCGGAGCCGCACACGCTGACGGTGATGCTCCCCAAGAGCGACTATGACCAGGTCCTGCTGAAAAGCGCCTTGGAGATCGGCGGCCTGTTGCTGCTGCTGCTGTTTTTCGGCGTGGTCTGCTGCCTGTACTATACCCGCCGCTACCTGCGTCCCGTCATGCGGGACATCGACCTGCTCAAGAAGGAGGACGGCGGCGAGGCCCAGATGACCTTTGACGAGCTGCGGCCCGTCTCCGCAAGGCTGCGCTTCCATGAGCAGACCATCACGCACCTGGAAACGGAGAAGCAGGACATCCAGGCGCGGGCCGACCGCTTCCGCTCTCAGAACGAGCGGCTGCTCACCGAAAAGCAGAACCTGCAAGGGCAGGTGGAGGACATGCGCAGCCAGACGGAGGACATGCAGGGGCAGCTGGATGATTCCCAGACGGAGATCCGCCGCCTGGCGCATTTCGGAAACAAAGCGATCAACTCGGCTGACTACGAGAGATTTCTGGAGGGCTACGCCAAGCTCAGTGCCAAAGAGCTTGAGGTGTGCCAGGCCCTTGCCAGTGGCCTGACGACCCGTCAGTACGCAGAGCAGGCGGGCTGCGCCCCCAGCACCATCGCGACCTACCGCAAAAGACTCTATGAAAAGACCGGTATCCATAAGGCGCGGCAGCTTCAGCTCTGCTATGCGCTCATGCAGATGGAGCAGGCGGAAGAAGAAACCAACCAATAAAAGAGCAGAAAAAACGCTGGCGGTCCGTCATGGAACCACCAGCGCTTCTTTATATGCTGTTTTTATCGCGTTGCAGCCTGGACTTGGCCAACATGCTTTTTCCAAAGTGACCGCCGAACAACAATCCGGCCAACAAAAGGGAAGCCCCCAGGCCGGTATAAAAGACGGCAATCAACCGAAATTGAACGATGTTCATTTTCCGGGATAAAAAATCCCCACGCCACAGTGGGAATTTTTGGTTTAATACAGGGTCCTGCGAACGATCTCCAGCACGGCACTGGGGTCATAATCCTGGCGCAGCAGAGCAGAGAGGATCAAGGAAAACAGAACATCCGCAAATTTCTCTGCGGTAAACTGCTCCGTGAACGCATCCGGACGAACCTTTGCATCCCGCTTCAAGACAGAACACAGGCCCGATAGAATATGCTGCCAGGTCTGCTGCATCCGCCGTCTCCCATCCGATTTATTCTCCCGCAGGAACCCCAGGGAGTGGAGGGTAAAAAACCCCGGATACTGCTTGCAGCCGTAGTTCATCCGCTCATACATCCAGATAATGCAGGCCTGCGTGTCCTGAAACACGGCCTCCTGTTCCGGGCAGTGGAAAATCTCACACCAGACACTTTCTACCGTGGCCCCCAGCAGGACCGCTTTGGAATCGAAATAATTGTAGATCGACCCCACCGATACGCCGCAGGCGGCGGCAACCGAGCGAATACTGAGCGCTGACCAGCCCTGCTGTCGAATCAGTTCCCGGCTGGTTTTCAAGATCTCATCTTTTGATGTTACCGCTGTATTCATCCAACCACCTCAATATGAACGGTGTTCATTATATAATTGCCTTCTTCTCTTGTCAAGGAGAAAAACGCGAATCTCCGTCATAATAAAACGATCTCCATCATTCCAAGAGAGTATGACGGAGATAGTTCGCCTTGCTTATTCCTGCAACAGCCAATCAGCTATATCGTGAATCTCGATTCCTTCATAGATATATTTCGGATGCTTGGTTCGGGCGATTATCATTTTGGGGTAAGCATCTCGGATCTGAAGCAGAGGAGAACATTCTCTTTCAAATGTTTCCTGTCCGGAAATGTTGTCGCTGACCTGAATATAAATCTTCTCGCTGCCTCTCTGAGCAACAAAGTCGATTTCCTTTTGATAGAGTTTGCCGACATAAACATCGTATCCACGGCGAAGAAGTTCGATACAAACAATATTCTCATAGACTCTGCCATAGTCCATGTTTCTGCTTCCGAGTACTGCATATCGGATACCGCTGTCACACAAATAGAACTTCTCAGAACTTTCAAGATATTTCTTGCCACGGATGTCGTATCTCTTAATATCATAAAACACAAAAGCATTGCACAAATACTTAATATACTTGCCGATGGTTACATGATTGGTTGGGGTCTCATTCGCTGTCAGAAGCTGGCTGACCTTATTCGGAGAAGTCAGGTTGCTGATGTTATCCATCAGGAACTCGCTCAGGCGTTGTAAAACCAAAGTGTCTGGCAAAGCGTACTTCTGCACCAGATCTCTTGTGACGATGGTTTCATAGACCTCTTTGATATAATTTGTTCTGTCTTTTTCGGTTCTGTAAGCATAGGAGCCTGCTAAACCACCCTTGATGGCGTAATCATCAAAGAGCTTATCCTTATCACTAACATCATCATAATATTGGCAATACTCCTGGAAGCTGAACGGAAACACATGAATTTCAATATAGCGCCCAGTAAACAGAGTTGCCAGATCCGCACTCAACAGGAAAGCATTGGAGCCTGTTATATAGATGTCGTATTTTCCCTTAGAGTACAGGCTATTGATTGCCAGCTCAAACTTGGGACACATTTGAACTTCGTCTACAAACAGGTAGTTCGTTTTACCTTCCTGATAATGTTCTTCCACATAGGCGTGTAAGGCATGGTATTCCTTGATTT
>OLQC01000713.1_pt1 | contig 32333 bp, 33 predicted proteins | sample 1672471 | NCBI WGS metagenome assembly OLQC01 (sample SAMEA3136689, study PRJEB25190) | human gut metagenome | biome: human gut; feature: human-associated habitat; material: faeces | place: Austria | collected 2013 | reverse complement strand
CAGATATGCTTACAAGAATCCGTAATGCAAATACTGCGAAACATGATACAGTAGATGTTCCATCTTCCAAAATGAAATTAGCGATTGCAGATATTCTTGTAAAAGAGGGATATATTGCTTCATATGAAATCGTAGATGATGGTGCATTTAAGAACATCCATATGACATTAAAATATGGTGCAGACAAGAATGAAAAAATCATCACTGGTATTAAGAGAATTTCCAAACCGGGTCTTCGTGTATACGCAGGCAAGGATGAGATCCCGAGAGTACTTGGTGGCTTAGGAATTGCAATCCTTTCCACAAACCAGGGTGTTATCACAGACAAAGAAGCCAGAAAACTTCAGGTTGGTGGCGAAGTATTAGCATTTGTTTGGTAGGCATTGAACACTTAGCGAATGCAAGCCGTAAGGCGCAGCATGAGGTTAGTGAGAAAGCCCTTCCCGAGACTTAGCGGTGGCGAGCCGTAGGCGAAGACAGCGTGTTAGTCGAGCGGAAGAGTGGAACTGCCATAAAGTAAAGATATAGTATTAGCAACCTGTCCATTCATCAGGACAGATTCAAACAAAATTTTAGGAGGTACGGGCATGTCACGTATAGGAAGAATGCCAATCGCAGTACCGGCAGGCGTAACTGTTGATATTGCAGAAAATAATCATGTGACTGTAAAAGGTCCAAAGGGAACTCTTGAGAGAACACTCCCTACAGAAATGGAAATCAAAAAGGAAGGCGACGAGATCATCGTTACCAGACCAAATGATTTAAAGAAAATGAAATCCTTACATGGTCTGACAAGAACTCTGATCAATAACATGGTAATCGGTGTAACAGACGGATATACCAAAGAGTTAGAGGTAAACGGAGTAGGTTACAGAGCTCAGAAGTCAGGCAAAGTATTGACATTGCATTTAGGATATTCCCATCCGGTAGAAATGGAAGATCCGGAAGGTTTAGAGTCCAAAGTAGATGGTAACAAGATTGTCATCTCAGGTATTGATAAAGAAAAAGTTGGCCAATATGCGGCAGAAATCAGAGACAAGAGAAGACCTGAGCCATATAAGGGCAAAGGAATCAAGTATGCTGATGAAGTAATCAGACGTAAAGTTGGTAAGACTGGTAAGAAATAATTAAAGGAGTGACGGAAAATGGTTAATAAAAAATCTAGAGCATTAGTTCGTGAGAAAAAACACAGAAGAATGCGTAATCACCTTTCTGGAACAGCCGAGAGACCTCGTTTAGCTGTATTCAGAAGTAATAATCATATGTATGCTCAAATTATTGACGATACAGTTGGAAATACTCTGGTTGCAGCTTCCACACTTGACAAAGATGTAAAAGCTGAATTAGAAAAGACCAATAACGTTGATGCAGCAGCATATCTTGGAACAGTAGTTGCAAAGAAAGCATTGGATAAAGGTATTGAGACAGTTATCTTTGACAGAGGCGGTTTCATATATGCAGGAAAAGTTCAGGCTTTAGCAGACGCAGCTAGAGAAGCTGGATTGAAATTTTAAGGAGGAAACGATACATGAAACGTGAGATCATTGATGCTAGTCAGTTTGAGTTAACCGAAAAAGTGGTATCAATTAAACGTGTAACAAAAGTTGTTAAAGGTGGACGTAACTTCCGTTTTACAGCTTTAGTTGTTGTCGGTGACGGCAATGGACATGTAGGTGCCGGTTTAGGTAAAGCAGCTGAAATTCCTGAAGCAATCCGCAAAGGAAAAGAAGATGCAATGAAAAAACTCATCACTGTAAAATTAGATGAGAACAACAGTATTACACATGATATTACCGGAAAGCACACAGGAGCTTCCGTGTTACTGAAAAAGGCTCCGGAAGGTACCGGTGTAATCGCTGGTGGTCCTGCGCGTAACGTATGTGAGTTAGCAGGAATCAAGAACATCCGTACAAAATCACTGGGATCTAACAACAAGCAGAACGTTGTACTTGCTACGATCAATGCTTTAAGTCAGTTAAAATCCCCGGAAGAAGTTGCAAGACTTCGCGGAAAATCTGTAGAAGAGATTCTCGGTTAGGAGGGTGTAAAAAATGGCAGATAAATTAAAAATCACACTTGTGAAATCAACCATTGGTGCCGTTCCAAAAAACAAAAAGACGGTAGAAGCTTTAGGATTGAGAAAAATCGGACAGTCTAAAGAATTCCCAAACAATAAAGCTACCCAGGGTATGATTCAGAATGTTAGACATTTAATCAAAGTAGAGGAAATCTAAAAATAACAGATAGGAGGTGTCACAATGGACTTATCAAACTTAAGCCCTGCAGCAGGTTCAAAGCACAGCGATAATTTCAGAAGAGGACGTGGACACGGTTCAGGAAATGGTAAGACAGCCGGAAAAGGACATAAAGGTCAGAAAGCACGTTCAGGAGCTCCAAGACCGGGCTTTGAAGGTGGTCAGATGCCATTATACAGAAGATTACCAAAGAGAGGATTTAAGAACAGAAACAGCAAAGAGATCGTAGCTGTAAATATCTCTGTATTGGAAAACTTCGACAATGATGCAGTTGTTTCAGTAGATACATTAATTGAAAGAGGAATTGTTAAGAATCCAAGAGATGGAGTAAAGATTCTTGGAAACGGTGAATTGACTAAGAAGCTTACAGTTCAGGCAAATGCATTCAGCGCAAGCGCAAAAGAAAAAATTGAGGCTCTTGGTGGAAAAGCAGAGGTGATCTAATGTTAGAAACACTTCGCAATGCTTTTAAGATTGAGGATATTCGGAAACGTATAGGTTATACGTTTCTGATGCTCATAGTAATCCGAATCGGTTCTCAGTTACCGATTCCATGTGTAAACAGTGAGGTATTTGCGAACTGGTTTGCAAATCAGGGAGGCGATGCATTCAGCTTCCTTGATGCAATCACAGGTGGTTCTTTCTATCAGATGTCTGTGTTTGCATTAAACATTACGCCGTATATTACATCTTCTATTATCATTCAGCTTTTGACGATCGCGATTCCGAAGCTGGAAGAACTTCAGAAAGATGGAGAAGAGGGAAGAAAGAAGATTACAAAGATAACCCGTTACTTAAGTGTGATCCTTGCATTAGTAGAAGCGATCGCAATGGCAATTGGTTTCGGAAGAAGCGGATATCTGGATAAATTCAATGTGATCAATGTATTATTAGTAGTTACGACGTTAACAGCAGGATCTACCATTCTGATGTGGATCGGTGAGAGAATTACAGAAAGAGGCGTAGGAAATGGTATTTCCATCGTACTTACCATCAATATTATCTCCCGTATCCCGGCTGATCTGACAGCACTGTTTGATCAGTTTATCAAAGGTAAGACCATTGCAAAAGGAGTACTTGCAGCAGCCATTATTGCAGCGATCATCTTAGTGACGGTTGTATTCGTAGTAATCCTTCAGGATGCAGTACGCAAGATTCCGGTACAGTATTCCAAAAAAATTCAGGGAAGAAAACAGGTAGGCGGTCAGTCAACATACATTCCGCTGAAAGTTAACACAGCCGGCGTAATCCCGGTTATCTTTGCACAGTCCCTGATGCAGTTCCCGGTTGTCATTGCAACGATTGCAAGAAAGAACAACGGAGACGGCGTTGGAAGCAAAATATTAAAAGGATTATCACAGTCAAACTGGTGTAATCCGGATGAACCGATTTACAGTATTGGATTGGTTGTATATATTATATTGCTGATTCTGTTTGCATATTTTTATACATCCATTACATTCAATCCATTGGAGATTGCAAACAATATGAAAAAAGCAGGTGGTTTTATACCGGGAATCCGTCCGGGAAAACCAACCAGCGATTACTTATCAAAGATTTCAAACCATATCATCTTCATTGGTGCCATTGGTCTGACCATTGTAGCGATCATTCCAATTTTCTTTAATGGAATATTTGGAGCGAGTGTAAGTTTCGGTGGAACATCCATCATCATTATCGTAGGTGTTGTAATAGAGACCTTAAAGCAGATCGAATCTCAGATGAGAGTTCGTAATTATAAAGGCTTTTTAAACGATTAATTTAATAAAGAAACCTAGGGAGATACAGGCGTAGCCGTATCTCCAAAGGTGTTTATAGGAGAAATTACAATTATACATTGAATGAAAATGGTGTACTTATAATTGGAGAAAAGAATATTACCGAATAGGAATATTACATAGAAAAAGTGAAAAAACAAATCAGAACAAAAAGGAGGATTTTCTATGAAGATTATTATGTTAGGTGCTCCGGGAGCAGGAAAAGGAACTCATGCAAAGAAAATTTCTGAGAAATATGGAATCCCACATATCTCAACAGGTGATATTTTCCGCGCAAACATCAAAGAAGGAACAGAGTTAGGCAAAAAAGCAAAAGAGTACATGGATCAGGGATTATTAGTACCGGATGAGCTGACCTGCGATTTAGTAATGGATCGTATCCAGCAGGATGACTGCAAGAACGGATTTGTATTAGACGGATTCCCACGCACCATTCCACAGGCAGAAGCATTAGATGCAGCCCTGACAAAGATCAACGAAAAGATGGATTATGCATTAGACATTGAGTTAGCAGATGAAAAAATCGTTGAGAGAATGTCTGGAAGACGCGTATGCGTAAAATGCGGTACACCATACCACATCGTAAACATCCCACCGAAAAAAGAGGGAATCTGCGACAGCTGTGGTGGAGAATTACAGTTCAGAGCAGACGATCAGCCGGAGACCGTATTAAAACGTCTTGGTGTTTACCATGAGCAGACACAGCCATTGATCGAGTACTATGCAAAACAGGGCATCTTAAAAGAGATTGACGGAACACTTTCAGTAGAAGACGGATTTGCTTCCATCGTAGCTATTCTGGGAGAATAAAGTATGTCAGTTACCATTAAATCTGCGAGAGAAATCGAACTTATGAGAGCAGCCGGAAAAATCTTAGCCAAGGTTCATCAGAACCTTGGTGAGGCACTCCGGCCGGGAATGTCTACCTATGAAATAGACCGTCTTGGTGAAGAAATGATACGAAGCTACGGGTGTATTCCGTCCTTTAAAGACTATCAGGGATATCCGGCAAGTGTCTGCGTATCCGTTAATGAAGAAGTAGTACATGGTATTCCAAATAAGAAACACCACATTCAGGAAGGCGATATCGTCAGCCTTGACATCGGTGTCATCTACAAAGGATATCATTCGGATGCGGCACGCACACACGGAGTAGGTGAGATTTCAAAAAATGCGGCATTATTAATAGAAAGAACAAGACAGAGTTTTTTTGAAGGCATTAAATATGCAAAAGCCGGGAATCATTTACATGAGATATCAGCAGCCATAGGCGATTATGCAGAGAGCTTTGGCTATGGTGTCGTAACGGATTTGGTCGGACACGGCATAGGAACGCACTTACATGAAGAACCGGAAATTCCGAATTTCAGACAGGTCCGCAGAGGAATTAAACTGCGGCAGGGGATGACACTGGCAATCGAGCCGATGATCAATGAGGGACGGCCGGATGTGGAGTGGTTAGGAGATGACTGGACAGTAGTAACAGAGGACTCATCCCTATCCGCACATTATGAGAACACAATTCTGATCACAGATGGAGAACCGGAGATTCTGACACTTACAGACAAAGAACTTGAGAGCATGTAGGGAGAGGAAGACCGATGAACATCCAGTTTGCAAAATCAAAAGCAGGGCATGATAAAAATCAGCTTTACTTCATATTAAAAGAAGAAGAGGAATTTGTGTATCTTGTCAATGGAACAACAAGACCGTTAGATAAGCCAAAGAAAAAGCGAAAAAAGCATGTGCAGATCATACACCGGATACCGGCAGAACTGTGCAGCATTTTAGAGGCAGGCATCACAAATGAGTCAGTGAAACGGTCCATGAAATTATACAGTGCAGGTTTTAGGCAGGAAACATCCGCCGGAACCGGAGAAAATCAGGAATAGGAATCAAGGGATTCATATAAGAGGAGGAAATAAAATGTCAAAAGCAGATGTAATTGAAGTAGAAGGAACTGTTGTAGAAAAACTTCCAAACGCAATGTTTCAGGTAGAATTAGAGAATGGCCATCAGATACTGGCACATATCAGCGGAAAGCTCCGTATGAACTTTATCCGTATCTTACCTGGAGACAAGGTAACCATAGAGATGTCTCCATATGATCTGACCAAGGGCAGAATTATCTGGAGAGATAAATAAGACATAAAAAACATATTGATTTTTAAAAGCGTCCGTGCTATAATGTTAGTCGGACGCTTTTGAAATATGCCCTACCACTATGCCCAAAACCAAGGAAAATCAAGGGTTCGGGGGATTGCGTGGGGTGCTTAAGACGGTCAATGACCGAAAGATAAGAAAGGAGAATTTGCTGTGAAAGTAAGATCATCCGTAAAGCCAATTTGCGAAAAATGCAAAGTGATCAAAAGAAAAGGAAGCATCAGAGTAATCTGTGAGAATCCGAAACACAAACAGAGACAAGGTTAATTGTAGCTATTATGTGCGGCTGTAGCGTGACATCCTCAAACTCACGCTATTCATAATAAAACCAGGTGTATGCTTTAATACCGAGAGGCATATATCATTTTCATGCCAGAGGGCAGTAACCAGAGGAGCAGGTGTATGCACACATTTCAGGGCGGGAAACCGCAGCTGCATGGGTTTGTTCCGAAATAGAAAAAACAGATAGGAATAATGGAGGTTAACACACATGGCTCGTATTGCAGGTGTAGATTTACCAAGAGAAAAACGTGTTGAGATTGGTTTGACTTATATTTATGGAATCGGAAGAGTAAGCTCTAACCGTATTCTTGAGGCAGCAAACGTAAATCCGGATACGCGTGTCAGAGATTTAACTGACGAAGAAGTAAAGAGAATCAGTGCAGTCATCGATGAGACTCAGACTGTAGAAGGTGATCTCAGAAGAGAGATCGCACTCAATATCAAGAGATTACAGGAGATTGGATGCTATCGTGGTATCCGTCATAGAAAAGGACTTCCTGTTCGTGGTCAGAAGACAAAGACAAACGCAAGAACAAGAAAAGGTCCTAAGAGAACAGTTGCAAACAAGAAGAAATAAGCAACATAACGAATCATAAAGAAAGTAGGTTAGTTTAGATATGGCTAAAAAAGTTACAAAAAAAGTGACAAAAAAGCGTGTAAAGAAAAACGTTGAACGCGGACAGGCACATATTCAGTCATCTTTCAATAACACAATCGTAACAATTACAGATGCTGAAGGAAATGCTTTATCATGGGCAAGTGCCGGTGGTCTTGGATTTAGAGGTTCAAGGAAATCTACTCCTTATGCTGCTCAGATGGCGGCAGAGACTGCAACAAAAGCAGCTCTTGTACACGGATTAAAGACAGTAGATGTTATGGTAAAGGGACCGGGTTCAGGTAGAGAAGCAGCAATCCGTGCGCTTCAGGCATGTGGACTCGAAGTATTAAGCATCAAGGACGTAACCCCTGTACCACACAACGGTTGTCGCCCGCCAAAACGCAGAAGAGTTTAATTAGGAGGTAAGTCTAAGATGGCAGTAAATAGAACACCAGTCTTAAAGAGATGCAGATCTTTAGGTTTGGATCCGGTTTATTTAGGATATGATAAGAAATCAAAAAGAGAATTAAAAAGAGCAAACAAGAAGATGTCTGAGTACGGTCTTCAGTTAAGAGAAAAACAGAAAGCAAAATTCATCTACGGTGTATTAGAAAAACCTTTCCGTAATTACTACAAAAAAGCTGATAGAATGAAAGGTCAGACAGGTACAAACCTGATGGTTATTCTTGAAAGCAGATTAGACAACGTAGTATTCAGATCCGGTTTTGCAAGAACAAGAAGAGAAGCAAGACAGATCGTAGACCATAAGCATGTTTTAGTAAACGGCAAGCAGGTAAACATTCCTTCTTACTTAGTAAAAGCAGGCGATGTTGTTGAAATCAAAGAAAAATGCAAAGGAATGCAGAGATACAAAGATATCTTAGAGGTTACAGGCGGAAGATTAATTCCTGAGTGGTTAGATGTAAATCAGGAAGGCTTACAGGCAACTGTAAAAGAGTTACCATCCAGAGAAGCAATTGACGTACCTGTAGACGAGATGCTCATTGTCGAGTTATATTCTAAATAATATGTAAAGCAATGATACCCGAAAAGGAGGGACTTTGTAGTGTTTGAGTTTGAAAGACCCAAAATTGATATCGCTGAGATTTCAGAAGATAAAAAATACGGCAGATTTGTCGTAGAACCTCTCGAGAGAGGGTATGGTACAACACTTGGAAACTCTCTGAGAAGAATTATGCTTTCTTCTTTACCAGGTGCAGCAGTAAGTCAGGTTAAGATTGATGGTGTGTTACACGAATTTTCTTCCATTCCGGGAGTAAAAGAAGATGTGACAGAGATTATCATGAACATCAAAAATCTTGCCATTCGAGATAACAGCACATCTAACGAGGCGAAAGTTGCTTACATTGAATTTGAAGGCGAAGGCGTAGTAACCGCAGCAGATATTCATGTGGACGGAGACGTTCAGATCATGAATCCTGAACTTGTGATCGCACACTTAAATGGCGGTCCGGACTGCAGACTGTATATGGAATTAACCATTACAAAGGGCAGAGGTTATGTCAGTGCCGATAAGAATAAGAGTGAAGATGTACCGATTGGTGTCATCGCAGTAGATTCCATCTACACACCGGTAGAGCGTGTAAACCTTACCGTTGCCAATACTCGTGTTGGTCAGATCACCGATTACGACAAATTGACATTAGATGTATATACCAATGGTGCTATTGAGCCGGATGAGGCAGTCAGCCTGGCAGCAAAAGTATTAAGCGAGCATTTGAATTTATTTATCGACCTTTCAGAAAATGCTAAGACAGCAGAAGTAATGGTAGAAAAAGAGGATGATGAAAAGGGCAAAGTTCTTGAGATGAACATTGACGAATTAGAGTTATCCGTTCGTTCCTACAACTGTCTGAAACGTGCAGGAATCAACACAGTAGAAGAGTTGACTAACCGCACACCGGAAGATATGATGAAGGTTCGTAACTTAGGACGCAAGTCTTTAGAAGAAGTATTAGCAAAATTAAAAGAATTAGGTTTACAGTTAAATCAGGGAGAAGAGTAATCCATCCCGGTAAACCATAACGCACATATGGAAGACCGAGCCGGTAAGACCATTCAGGCACGGCAAGGGATATCCATGAGTGGCAGTCAATGACATTCGGTAAGTAAGACCAAAGAGCGTGGCCGGATGTTCCACAAATGGAGGATAAGCAAATGGCAAAATATCGTAAATTAGGCAGAACCTCAGATCAGAGAAAAGCCTTAATCAGAAATCAGGTAACAGCATTATTATACAATGGAAAAATTGTTACCACAGAAGCAAAAGCGAAAGAAGTTCGGAAAGTAGCTGAAGGTTTAATCGCCTTAGCTGTAAAAGAAAAAGACAACTTTGAAGAAGTAACCGTAACAGCAAAGGTTCCTCGCAAAGACGCTGAAGGCAAGAGAGTAAAAGAAGTTGTAGATGGTAAAAAAGTTACTGTATATGATGAAGTAGAAAAAACCATCAAAAAAGATATGCCTTCCCGCTTACATGCAAGAAGACAGATGTTAAAAGTTCTCTACCCTGTAAAAGAAGTTCCAACAGAGGGTGCTAAGAGAAAGAAAAACACAAAACAGGTTGATTTATGTGATAAATTATTCACAGAGATCGCACCAAAATATGCAGACCGCAACGGTGGTTACACAAGAATCATCAAAATCGGACAGCGTAAAGGTGACGGTGCTTTAGAAGTTGTACTTGAGTTAGTATAAGAGACCGTAAATATGACCCGCATGAGGTATTTGAAATGTACCTCATGCGGGTCTTTTTATGTGATGAAATATCATCTCTGAGTGAAGTATCTTGAAGGGATTGTAAAATAGGATCATTGTATTGTAAGTATCCTAAAGGTATTGTAGAATATAAATAATATTTAATAAAGATGAAGGTAGTAAACGTTATGAAATTATACAGTGAGCTTTTTTGTACATATTCCATGGAAGAGAAAAACCGAGTAATTCATATTTTAGAAGAACATCAGATACCGTATAAAATATCTACGAATGGAAATACGATGAGGAATCTCGGCAGCAGGGGAATGGCGTTAGATCAATTCGGTGAAAAGCCGGAGGTATCCTGTGAATACAGAATCCGTGTACCGAAGGAACAGTTAGAGCAGGCACAGCATTTATCCCACCTAGGTTAAGGTCAGCGTAAAAATAAACTCTGTGCCAACACCTTCCGTACTGATGACGTTGATATTCTCATCATGTGCTTCGACAATTTCTTTTACGATCGAAAGGCCGAGCCCGGTGCCGCGTTTGTCCCTGCCACGGGAGAGGTCTGTCTTGTAGAAACGCTCCCAGATTTTGGTGACGCAGTCTTTCGGAATACCCATACCATAGTCTTTGATGGAAATATAGGCTTTTCCATTGCGGGAGATCGTTTCAATCGTAATCTTAGAATCAAAGTGGGAAAATTTGATGGCATTGTCGATCAAATTATAAAGCACCTGCTGGATCTTTCCCATATCGGCATGGACACGAAGAGAATCGGAAGAAAGTAACAGCTCAAAAACAAGATGTTTTTCCTTGCAGGTTCCTTCAAAGGTTTCGCAGATCTGCCGGATCATGCCGTTGATATCAAAGTCCTTCATCTCTAAAATCACTTTTCGAGCTTCATATTTATTTAATTCTAAGAGGCTTTCCGTGAGCTTGGTCAGCCGTTCCGTTTCAAATAAAATGATATTTAAATATTTTTCCTGCATCTCAGGCGGGATCGTTCCATCAAGCATAGCATCGACATATCCGCGGATGGAAGTCAGCGGGGAACGGAAATCGTGTGAGACATTGGAAATAAAATTGCGTTGCGTTTCTTCAATCGTGTCTAAGTTAGAAGCCATGTAATTCAAAGAGGCGGCAATGTAGCCAAGTTCATCGTCGTTGCCATGGACAGGGATTTTCTGACTGTAATTGCCTTTTGCAAATTCTTTTGCCCCGATTGAAAGTGTGCGGATCGGGCGGTAAACTAAGATAGCAAAGCAGAAAACCAGCACTGCAGAGAACACGAACAAAAGTCCCCAGGACATATAGGAGATATTTAAAAGTTCATTATGAAATTTGTAAAATTCCTGCAGGGGTTTATGTATGATGACATATCCGGTGGAATTGCTTCCCCACTTGAATTCGGATGCAACACTCAGATGATTTTCACAAAAATATCCGTAAAAGTCACCGATCAGAAAATGGGTAGAGCCAAAATCGTGAATCGAAAAAGTCGGGATCTTTTCCGTACAGGAGGTATCCGTTTTGCCCGTAAACGTATAGAGAATGGTTCCATCCTCTTTTAAGATCCAGATAGGGGATTCTAAATAACGGCTCAGATAAGAAAATGAAGATTTTTCCTCCTTAGAAAGGATCAGCCGCTCTTCGGTATGGGAATCCAGATTATCCGTAATGGCAGTGGCAGCTTCTTTGAGGCTGCCGACTTCATCATGTTTTAATTTGTCAAAAGAAAGTTTGGATGTAAAGGTTGCCACGATCAAAAAGCCAAACAGCCCAAAGAGCAGAAATCCAAGAAAAATTTTTGTCAGGAGTGTCCGTTTCATATGTCATCCTCATTTCACTTCAAACTTATATCCAATGCCCCATACCGTAGCGATCCGCCAGTGGTCGTGATCCTTGATCTTTTCACGCAGACGTTTGACATGGACATCTACGGTTCTGGTATCACCGATATATTCATAGCCCCAGATGTTGTCTAAAAGCTGTTCTCTGGTAAATACCTGATTTGGTGAAGAAGCCAGAAAATAGAGCAGTTCTAATTCCTTTGGAGGCATCTCAATGGCTTTGTCATAGTAGAGAACCGAGTAATTCGAAAGATTTACGACTAAGTCATCATAGCTGACACATTTTAAATTCGGATTCTGTACGGCGTTTGGACTGACCGGCTGATAGCGGCGTAATACGGCTTTAACCCTTGCAACCAGTTCTTTGGTATCAAACGGTTTTAACATATAGTCATCAGCACCCAGTTCCAGTCCTAATACCTTGTCAAAGACTTCGCCTTTGGCAGAGAGCATGATGATCGGAGTGTTTGATTTTGCACGGATCTCGCGGCAGACCTGATAGCCGTCAATGCCCGGCAGCATCAGATCTAAAATAATCAGGTTTGGCTGGTAGTTGTCAAAGACCTCTAATGCCATTTCTCCATCATGTACCATTCTGGTATCAAAACATTCCTTCGTTAAATAGAGTGCGATCAGTTCCGCAATATTTGCATCATCGTCAACGATGAGAATTTTTTGCTTGTTCATAGTAGTTCCCTCTTTCTATTTGAATTCGGCAATCGTTACTCCGGCATCGCCTTCGCCAAATTCTGCTAAATGATAATTCTTAATGTATTTTGATTTTTTCAGATAACCATGCACGGCATTTCTGAGTGCTCCGGTTCCTTTTCCGTGTACGATACGCACGGAGGAGAGGTGTGCAAGGTAAGCATCATCCAAATATTTGTCCAGTTCGCTGAGTGCCTCATCCACAGTCATGCCAAGCAGTTTGATCTCCGTGGAAATGGTAGCACTTTTATTCATCTTGATCTTACCGGCACTGGTCTTTCTGAATTTTTTCTCATTGGTATTCGTATCATCGATTAAAAGCACTAAGTCATTGATATTGACCTGTGAGCGTAAAATACCCATCTGTACGAAAAGGTTGCCTTTGGCATCCGGAAGCGTGTGCACCGTTCCCTTTAAGTTCATGCTTAAGACCTTGACAGAGTCACCGATACGGAGGTTTTTCGGAGCCTTCGTATTCGCAGGGGCCTTAGGCTTCATTGCCATATTCTTTTCGACTTCGTTCATCTTATTACGCAGCTTGGTACGCTCTTTTTCCATGGTCTTGTTGTCCGCATTGACTTTTCCGTATTTCTGGAAATTGCGGATAGATTCATCTGCGACTTCTTTTGCTTCACGCAGGATCTTGTGAGCTTCTTCATTTGCTTCACGCAGGATTTTTTCACGGCTGTTATCCAGACGTTCCTGTTTTTCCTCTAAACGTTTTTTCAAGGTCTCAATTTCTGCTTTGTAAGACGAAATTTCTGCCTGTTCTTTTTCAATCGTTAAACGGCTGTCCTCTAAACGTGCGATCAGATCCTCAAAGTTCTCTTCGTTTTCCGTAATTCTGGACTTGGCATCCTCGATAATGGAAGCGTCTAAGCCGAGCTTTCCGGAGATGGCAAATGCGTTACTTTTTCCCGGAATACCGATTAAAAGACGATAGGTCGGGCTTAAAGTCTCCATGTCAAATTCACAGCAGGCATTTTCCACACCTTCCGTAGAAAGGGCAAAAACCTTGATCTCGCTGTAATGCGTCGTTGCCATGGTACGGATGCCGCGGCTATGAAGCTGTGACAAAATGGAAATAGCCAGTGCCGCACCCTCCGTCGGATCGGTTCCCGCACAAAGCTCATCAAAGAGCACTAATGACTGCTCATTGACATGTTCTAAGATCGAAACGATATTGGTCATATGGGAAGAGAAGGTACTCAGGTTCTGTTCAATACTCTGCTCATCTCCAATATCGGCAAATACGTCTGTAAAAACGGACAACTCACTGTTATCGTTTGCCGGAATGTGAAGCCCTGCCTGTCCCATTAAAGTAAAAAGTCCAACGGTCTTTAAAGAAACGGTTTTACCACCGGTATTCGGTCCGGTTACGATCAACAGATCAAAATCGGTGCCAAGGTGGATGTCGATCGGCACCACCCGCTTCGGGTCTAACAACGGATGACGACCCTTGCGGATGCGGATGCGTCCGTCGGTATTAAAGACCGGGGCAGTTCCGTTATAATCTTTTGCAAGCAATGCCTTTGCAAAGATAAAGTCAAGTTCCGATAAAATGCGATAGTCTTCTAAAATATATGGAATATATTCAGAGACTAAATTGCTTAGATCAGCGAGGATCTTTTCAATCTCTTCCTGTTCCTTTAAGTAAAGTTCTTTTAATTCATTATTTAAATTCACAACAGCAAGCGGTTCGATAAACAGTGTGGAACCGGTGGAGGACTGGTCATGCACCATACCGGAAACCTGATTTTTATACTCGGATTTTACCGGCAGGCAGTAGCGTCCGTTACGCATGGTAATAACGTTGTCCTGTAAGAGACCACTCGCGGAAGCGGAATTTAAAATGCTGTTCATCTGCGAGTGAATCTTATCCTGCATACCTTTCATGTTGCGGCGGACGGCTTTTAATCCGCTGCTGGCATCATCACTGATCTCATCAGAAGAAATGATACATCTTCGGATCTCTTCTAAGAGTGGAGTCAGCGGTTCGATACCGTCAAAAAATTCATCCAAGGAATCGGAAGTCTCGGCTTCCTCCGTGCGGTCATTCCTTGAATATGCTTTGGCACGTTTTGCAACTTCTAATAAGGATGCTAAGTGCAGCAGTTCCTCAATGCTTAAGGCAGCCCCGATTTCAAGACGCTTCATGGAAGCGGTGACATCGTGAACGCCTAAAAAAGAAAGACTTCCTTTTTTGAAAATGCGGCTTAGTGCATCCGCAGTCTGTCTCTGTGCTGTTTCGATATCTGCAAGAGATGTCATAGGTGTTAATTTTTTACAACGCTGCTTTGCTGCCTCGCAGTTTGCGTGGCGCACGAGCAGATCTATGATTTTGTGATATTCTAAGGTTCTTAATGCTTTTTCGTTCATTCTGATTCTCCATACATTTATTAAGGATATTTTACCCCAAATTGTTTTGAATGAAAAGGAAAAAGAAAGGAAAAAAAGGGACATTAGAAATTTCTTGCAACAAATACGGCAAAACCGTATAATAAAAAGGAAAAAACGAGATTTTTTAGAAAGGATGCACAACGTGCAGATTGATTATGAAATATATTGAATCACTCCGAGAAGGAGAAAGAATTAGTGAAATTTACCTTTGCAAATTTAAACAAACCGCATTAACGAAAGCGGGCAAACCTTATGAAAATGTGATCTTACAGGATAAGACCGGAACTTTGGATGCAAAAATCTGGGATGTCGGTTCGATTGGAATCGATGAGTTTGACGCTCTTGACTATGTTCAGGTCAATGGAGATGTTACCTCTTTTCAGGGGGCATTGCAGTTAAACATTAAGAGAGTGCGTGTGGCACAGGAGGGAGAATTTGATCCGACAGAATATCTGCCGATCAGTGACAAGGATATTCCACAGATGTATGCGGAGCTTTTGGACTTTGTCCGCAGCATTAAGAATCCATATTTAAGACAGCTTGCAGGCAGCTTTTTTGAGGATGAGGAGTTCGCAAAACGTTTTCAGTTCCATTCCGCTGCGAAGAGTGTCCATCACGGATTTGTCGGTGGTCTGTTAGAGCATACGTTAAGCGTAACAAAGATCTGTGATTTTTATGCAGGCAATTATCCGATCATTCACCGCGACCTTCTGATCTGTGCAGGAATGTTCCATGACATCGGAAAGTTAGAGGAGATTTCAAGATTTCCACAGAATGATTATACGGATGAGGGCCAGCTTTTAGGTCATATCATTATCGGTACGGAGATGATCAGTGAGCATATTCGGGCAATTCCGGATTTCCCGGTGCAGCTTGCAAATGAATTGAAGCACTGCATTTTATCCCATCATGGGGAGCTGGAATTTGGTTCTCCGAAAAAACCGGCGCTGGTTGAGGCAATGGCGCTCAGCTTTGCCGACAACGTGGATGCAAAGATGCAGACCATGAAAGAGGCATTAGCAGCAGTGCCGCAGGGAAATACCGAGTGGCAGGGCTTTAACCGTTTCTTAGGCACGAATATCCGTAAAACGGCAGAATAAAGGCTGGGGATCGCAATGAAGAAAAATGATGTTTTGACAATCAGAATAGAAGATATGGGAGTGGATGGGGAAGGCATTGGAAAAGTGGATAACATTCCGCTTTTTGTCAAGGATGCGTTGATCGGTGATGTGGTCAGCGTGAAGATCATGAAGATGAAAAAAAATTATGGCTATGCCCGTCTGCTTGAGATTTTAGAGCCATCGAAGGACCGTGTGACTCCACCGTGCGAGTTTCACCGCTCCTGCGGTGGCTGCCAGATTCAGGCGCTTTCCTATGAAAAACAGTTGGAATTCAAACAACGGAAGATCCGAAATAATTTAAAACGCATCGGCGGTTTTTCGGAGGAAATGTTAGAACAGGTCATGGAGCCGATCATCGGCATGGACGAGCCGTATCACTACCGCAATAAGGCACAGTTTCCAGTGGGGAGAGACAGAGAGGGAAGGACTGTTACAGGATTTTATGCAGGCAGAACTCATACGATTATTCCAAACCGGAATTGTCTGTTGGGAATGCCGATGAATGAAAAAATTCTGGAAACAGTTCTTTCTTTTATGGAAAAATACCAGATCGAGCCGTATGATGAAAAAACGAACCGGGGCGTAGTGCGCCATGTGTTGACACGTTACGGTCACACGACAAAGGAATGGATGGTCTGTCTTGTGATCAACCGGACGAAGCTGCCGCATGCGGACGCTTTGGTGGAAGAGCTTGTAAAGTTGGAGGGCATGACCAGCATCTCCATTAATATCAATCAGAAAAATACGAATGTGATCCTTGGAGAAAAAGTGGAGACTCTCTGGGGCAGTCCTTATATTACGGACTATATTCATCTTAGGACCGGAGCGGACTGGCAGGTGGAAGGGGATGGCATTGCCTACCGTATCTCTCCGCAGTCTTTTTATCAGGTAAATCCAATCCAAACGGAGAAACTTTACTCGACGGCGCTTGCTTACGCCGGCTTAACCGGCGAGGAATCGGTATGGGACTTATACTGTGGCATCGGAACGATCTCCCTGTTTTTAGCACAACGGGCAAAACAGGTCTACGGTGTGGAAATTGTTCCGCAGGCAATCGCCGATGCAAAAGAAAATGCAAAACTGAACGGCATCACCAATGCAGAATTTTTTGTCGGAAAGGCGGAGGAGGTTCTGCCGGAGTTCTATGAGCGGATGCGGCGGGGCGATTCCGGGATATCTTCCGGCACATCTTCCGGTCTATCGGATGCAGAGGTATTAGACATGGATGCGGCTACGGATGTACAGATGCTCACCCCGGATGTCATTGTGGTTGATCCGCCACGCAAAGGCTGTGATACAAAATGCCTGGAAACGATCGTGCAGATGTCTCCGAAACGCGTGGTCTATGTAAGCTGTGATTCGGCAACGTTAGCGCGTGACCTGAAGTTCCTGTGTGAAAACGGATATGAGGTGAAGCGGGTGCGGGGCTGTGATATGTTTGGGCAGACGGTGAGTGTGGAGACGGTGGTGCTGTTGGAGCGAAGAAAAGTATAGCTTAAGGTGGAGATGAGAAGTAATTATAGCTAGGCTAAGGGAAAGGACTAGCTGAGAATTATTTAAAGATGTGTTGGGAAAATTTAAGCTGATAGGGGAATGTGTTATGTTAATATGCGGGGGTAATGATTTTTTGTATACCTTTCAAGTTTTGCATGCCATAGATGATGAAAATTGGATGTGATATGATGGAAAAAGGCGTTCAATAAATTCGGGAGAGGAAGTTGAATACTTCGCTTTTATTTAAGAAGTTGGATATTACATATATTAGGAAAAGTGTTTTTGGATGAAGGAGGAAAAAGAATGCAACTTTCAGAGGCTGATAAAATTGCAATTAATGATATGTTTAGTTGTCGTAATTTGTTAGAACACATGGCATGTTATCAACACTATTCAGACCAATTAGAGAATTGGACGTTTATTGTTTTTTCAGAAAATAATGGTTCGAAATTGCCAGATGCATTGTGTACTAATTATGATAAAAAGTTTGCGGTAATTAATCTGGGATGTGGAAATAGATGTTATGCAATGAATAAGAATATTTATGAAGAAATGTTAGTGACTGGAAAATCTGATCATTATATTGATGTTTGCATAGAGTTGGATACCCAGGCAGTAAGTTATTTAAAAAATGTATTTCAAAAATATGATCAAAGACCAAATTACGATGATATAAAAGACTTAGTGCATTATTTGCAATTACCAAATGTAAATTATAGCTGTTTACCATATTTAGTCGAAAATGCAGCAAAAAAAGATAGGATAAATATTATTGAGTGTTATAAAAATATTAAAAGCTATATGTTATTTAAATCATTTAATTATAAAAAGATGCTACAAAATGAGAGGAATATATATGAAAAATCAGAAGAAGATATTCAAATAGATACAGATAGTTTGTATAATGATTTCCTATCAGATAAATTTATTCAATATTATGGTGATTATGCCGAACTGCAGAAAACGATTTACATTTTATTAACAAAAGCCATTTGTATTGAATTTACAAATTCAAAGAGGTCGGCAAAAAATAAAATGATGGATTTGATTGATTTTGTGAATGAAAAACTAGGGATAATTGGAGAAAGAGAATTAGAGATATGTTATCGTTATTTTGAACATGACAGTAGAACTAAAAAGTTTTTTAAAAAAATACAAAAGAATAGTAAAGAATTGAGTGATTCCATAAATGGGATGGCTTGGGATTTAGTTCATATTAGATTGATAGAAAGAGAATATATGACAAAATTAGTGGATAATGTTAGATATGCGATACATATGCTGTTGACATTTGATAATGGATTAAAAGAGATTTTACAAATTAATCCTATAGAGCAAATTGCATTAGGTAATGGCATTGCTATTCCAAAATTAAAAAATAATTGGTTGAATAATATGGATGATATATATGAAAAAATTAAAGGAAAAGAGAATGAAGGAAAGAGGCAGCAGACATTTGCAACTAGAGACATATTAAGTCTATGTAGAGAGACGGAAGAGGAGCTGAAAGAACTGTGTGATAAAATATAAATTACATTATCCGGTGTTTTATTTTTGAGGTTGATGTGACGTGTATTAAAAAGAGGAAATGTATTAAGAACAGGCATCGGGTTAATTATTTATAATCATCTAATTTGCACTTCTACGAATCGTTTTTATCCCAACTTTATTCCCAATGTGATATAATATATTTGGTTGGGAATAAAAAGAGAACACAGGAGAATACTAGTGAATATTAAACAAATTGTTTTGGATTTATGTTCCTTGAGTGATGAACAGGAATGGTTTGAATTTAAAGAAAATTGGTATCAACCGGAAATTTTAGGTGAATATATATCTGCACTGTCAAATGCAGCAGCGTTTCATTATAAAAAATATGCTTATTTCATTTGGGGAATAAATGATACAACCCATGAAGTTGTGGGAACGACATTTAACCAGTATTGTGAGTATAATAAAGAACCCTATCAGAATTATCTTGCCAGAAATCTGTTCCCAAGTATTAATTTTAACTTTGAGGAAACAGAAATTGATGGAAAGAGAATAGTTGTTTTAGTAATTCCAGCGGCTACGGAAATTCCTACAGCATTTAAAGAAAAGAGGTTTTTAAGGATAGGATCATCAAAATGTAATATTAAGGACTACCCTAAAAGAGAAATTGAACTATTTAAGATACTGGATGGAAGAACAGAAACAATACAAACTGTACCAGCAAAATATCAGGAACTAACATTCGAAAAGCTTTTTGGATATTATGGTTCAAAAGGTATTGTTTTAAATCAAAAGACTTTTATGAAGAACTTAGAATTAAAAACAGAAGAGGGTGAATTTAATATGTTAGCACAGCTCTTATCAGATAATTCCCATTTTCCACTTCGTGTATCTATATTTGATGGAGAAACAAAGGGATCCAATCTTTTTTCTGTTCGTGAATTTGGAAATGACTGTTTATTATATAGTCTGGATGAGTTATTGCGATATGGAGATGTGTTAAATCTGATTCAAGTGGATGAAAGCGATAGAGTTGTTGAAAGAAAAGATGTACCGTTGTTTGACAATAAGGCATTTCGAGAGGCTATCATAAATGCAATTTTGCACAACAAATGGGTGGAAGGAAATGAACCTATGATTTCAGTGTTTTCTGACAGAATAGAGATATTATCAAGAGGAACACTTGCTCCGGGGCAGACAATGGAAGGGTTTTTCTTAGGTGAGTCAATTCCGGTAAATGAGAAACTTTCAGAGATATTTCTTCAGTTGCATATAAGTGAAAAATCCGGCCGGGGAGTACCTAAAATCACAGAAATGTACGGAAAAAATGCATTTACATTTAGGGAGAATTCGATTGTCGTAACGATTCCCTTTGAGAGAATAAATAGGATTGGGAAAAGAGTTGGGGAAAATGTTGGGAATAAAAAAGCATTGAATCCAAGAAGACAAAAAATAATTTCTGAAATGAGGGATAATCCTAATATCACAGCAGCAGAACTTCATCGTATCTTGAAGGTGAGTGAAACAGCTGTTGAAAATAATATTTCGTTTTTGAAAAAGCATGGTTATATCGAGCGTGTTGGTTCAAAGAAGACAGGATATTGGAAAGTTCTTGAGGATTAATAGGGGGACGGAGGACAAAAAATGAACATCAGAAAAGCAACAAAAGAAGATCTATCGCGTATTGCCGAAATCTTTGTTTTCAATAATCGAATAAACTATTTTCCGATATTTAAGCAGGAGGATTTTTCATTTGGAGAATTGCAGGTAGTGTCGTTAATAGAAAAATATTTTGGAAAAACAGAGGTCATGGACACGCTATTTGTAGCAGAAGACAACGGGATCATCAAAGGTTTTATGGAGATTCGGGGAACGGAAATAGGTAAATTGTATGTTGAGCCATGCTTTCAAAGTGGCGGTGTAGGAGATGTGTTGATAAAATATGCCATTCAAAATCTGCATGTGGATTTTTTATGGGCATTAGAAAAAAATACAAGAGCCCGTGCATTTTATAATTGTCATGGATTTATCGAAACCGGAGAAAAGGAATATGAAGAGGGTACCACGGAGTATTTGTTAAAATTAGTACGCAGATCCTAGTCAGTGCTTAGAAAATATTGGAAGTGATAAAACCGGAGGGGTAACCAGTAGGCTGAGATAAAAAAGAGGCGTGAAATGCATAGCGAGAGATGAAAAATATTAATAAAATGATTAAATAATATAATAAAAGGTGCATATAATAAAGTGCACATAATTGACATTGTGTACACTTTTTACTGCAATGGAGGTAACAAAGGAGATGATAGAGATGTTGATGGAAAAAGCAACTACCGTTAGAAAAGAATGGAGTGCTGTATGCGATAGTGTTATCCATAATAAGCCTAAATTTATTAAGCGTACAAGAGATAAAATGTGGTTTTCTAATCTGGAGACAATGTCTGAAATTCTAGAAGCCTATCAGTTTACGGCAAAAAAATTTATAGAAGAAGATGGTTCTGTCACATTATCATTGAATGAAATTGATTTAGTGGAAAACGGAAAAGATGAGCAGGAAGCTCGTTTAAATCTTGCAAATGCCATATTGGAATATTCGATGGAATACTATAACGAATATGAAATGTATTCACATAGTCCAAACCGAAAAAAGCATATTCCGTATATATTTAAGGCATTAATTATCGATAATTCAGAAAAAATAGGGGAGATCATACAGTGCCAAGATGGAAAGAACTAAAGTATCCAAAGGTTCTGGAGAAATTCGACCGCATATGTGGCAGGAAATTTTAAAAAAGCAGTTGCAGGTTACACAAGAGTATTTTAATAGTAAAATATAAGAAAGCTAGTGTGCGAAAAATTTGAAAGCCATCCCAAACCATGCTATACTCAAACCATAAACACATCCTACAAATACCGGATAGGATGCAGTAGCAAAAAGCAATCGGAAAATTTGTTCACAGAAAGGAAAATGTGATGAAAAAGAAAGTATTGGCGTTATTTATGGCAGTCAGTCTGGCATCCGCTTCATTGCCGATGACAGCACTGGCAACGGAAACAGGAAATGTTTCCCGGCAGGAGGAAATGGGGATTGCAGAGAACTCCGAAACAACGGAAGAATCAAAACTGACAGAAGCAGACAACGAAAAAGAGTCAGCCGAAGAACCGGAGTCAACAGAGACTCAAAAGAAAGCCGAGGGCACAGAAACAATAGAGCAGCAAGGAACTGTTGAAGTAACTGAGGTCACAGAGCAGCCGGAAACAAAAACAGAAGCAACAGCAGCCGAAACAACAGAAACCCTCAAAGAGCCGGAAACTGCAAAAGACTCAGATACTGCCAAAGAGCAGGACAAGTCAGCAAAGACTGCAACCAATAAAAAACAGAACAAGTCAGAGACCCTAGAAGTAGAGACAGAAGAAGCAGATAAGCAGGGGATTTCCATAGAAGAAGTTCTTAAGAACCGTGCAGGCGGATTTGTACCTGCACAGGGAATAGCATTATCCGAAGCAGAGGCAGGCCGGTTCAAAGAGATCAGCCCGGACCGGGAGCAGGACATTCCGGCATATGGTTCCGCAGTGTATCATACAGAATGGGATAAATATTCATCGAATTACATTTACAATAACCTGAACAGTGACGAGCGGAAATTCTGGGATGCACTGGATCATGTATGCTATCAGTATCTGACAAGTCAGGATGATGCAATAGGTCAGCAAACGCGTGAAGGGATAGTGTATGTGCCCAACATATATGAGTCCCCGATTTATTATTCTACTTTATCCTTAGAACGTGCAGCAGAAATCTTTTTGATGTTCAATTACTCCAATCCACAATATTATTTTATGGATGGTGGATATGTATATAATGAGTCGAGTAATATTTTTGTGCCGACCTTCTATGAAGAGTTCCGGAGTGGAAGTGCGCGCAGCAAGGCAACACAGGCAATGAAGAATCAGATCACATCCTGCGAGAGTGCAATTGCAGCAGCGGGAAGTGCAGAGCAGAAAGCAAAAGTTGCTCATGATTACATAGTAAAAAAAGTGGAGTATGATGATAATTATCTGACAAATCCGGAAAATCCATTCCATCAGAGTGCATATAGTGTATTCTGCGATGATCACAGTGTTTGCGCAGGTTATACAAAAGCATTTGAAATATTGATGAATGGAGCCGGAATTGATACCATAGCAGTTCTCAGCACGGACCATGCATGGAACATGATAAAGATCAATGATTCCTGGTATCACATGGACTGTACCTGGGACGACATGGATGGCTACAGCGGATATGAGATGATCTACAAGTGCTTTAACCGAAGCGAATCCGTCATAAGATCAGATGGCACACATGAGATCCAATCCATGTTTGACGGAAAACTTCCGGCAAGTACTTTAGATTCCGGTGCAGGAAATACCAGCATTGGAAAATGTGCAACACCATCTAAAAAAACAGCAACACCAAAGGTCACTTATAAGACAGTCAAAAATGGTGTGCAGGTAACGATCAGCAGTAACACATCCAATACAGAGATTTACTATACAACAAATGGACAGACGGCGTCCTCTTCCTATACAAAGAGTCATCGTTATAAAAAACCATTTACGATATCGAAAAAAACAACCATTAAGGCAATTGCGGTAAAAGACACTTACTGGAACAGTGACCAGACAAGCAAAACAGTAGATGGAAGAGTGTATACCGTGAACTTTAAGTCCAACGGCGGCAGCAGTGTTTCAAAACAATATGTGCAGTACAATAAGGTCATTAAGAAACCGTCAAATCCAAAGCGGAGTAAATATACTTTCGCCGGCTGGTATACGGATTCCAAACTGACCAAAGCATGGGATTTTAATACAAAGATCAAATCCGGAAAAACACTGTATGCAAAGTGGAAAAAGATCAGCTTAAAGCAGGCAGTGATCTCAAAAGTGCAGAATGTTTCCGGTAAAAAGATAAAGGTTACCGTGAAAAAAGTAAGCGGGGCAGACGGATATCAGATTCAGTATTCTACAAAGTCCAACATGAAATCTGCAAAGACCGTGACCTCAAGTAAGACAACGACGACGATTTCAAAGCTTTCTAAGGGCAAAAAATATTACGTTCGTGTCAAAGCCTATAAGAAAGATTCTACCGGTAAAAAGGTAGCCGGAAAATGGAGTAAGGTAAAGAATCTTAAAGTAAGCAAATAAAAGCGATAAATTTTTAGACATATTGTGCCGAAATAAATAGTAGGTAAAAGGATTTACCAAATCATAAGATCAGGGAGGAATCAATATGAACACAAACACAGTGGCACAATCTGACTATGCAGCAAATGCATATACGGAAAACGTGCAGCAGACAACGAAAAAGTCAGCCGTTACGAATGGAAAGACCATTGGAGATCCACAGTTGAGCGAAAAGGCTCAGAAGTATTATGAGCAGTTGAAAAAGAAATTTTCCAATATGGATTTTATTCTGGTCAGTGCTGACAAAAAAGAAGAGGCACAGGCAAACGCAGCACAGTATGCGAATGCAAATCACACTGTCGTACTGATCGACACGGACAAGATCGAGAAAATGGCAGAGGATGAAGCCTATCGTAAAAAATACGAAGGGATCATCAGTGGAGCGCAGACGCAGCTTGCACAGATCAAAAACGGACTTGGAAGTAATGCATCCCATGTGAAAGGATATGGGATCAAGATCAATGACAATGGAACCGCATCTTTGTTTGCCGTGATAGACAAATCCTTAGCTGCCCAGAAAGAGAGAATCGCCAAAAACGCAAAAACGCGTGCAGAGGAGAAGAAAGCAGCTGAGAAAAAGGCAGACAAAAAGAAAGCGGAAGAAAAGCAGAAACTGGAAAATGGCAAGAGCAAAAAGACGGAGGAAAAAGAAGACTATGTTACCGTTACCGCTTCCAGTGTGGAGGAATTGCTCAAAAAGATCAACGATACCATTTATGACAGCATGAGTGATCATGTGAAGACACCGCAGGAACGGCTCTTGGGTCAGCATATCAATTTTTCTGCATAAAAAAACAGTTTTTCCATATGCTATCCGAAAAAGAAGGAAGGCTACAGAATGGCGAAACGAAAAGAGACAGAATGTGCTGTTGGAAACAGACAGGATGAAGAAGAAATATTAAAGACTTATCAGACTGAAGATTATGACTATCTTGCGAATTCGGCAACCGGAATGGATTGTACGGGACTGATGTACCGGACACCTTCCAATGAGAATGAGATGGAGTCTTATCAGGAGGTCTACCAGTATCTTCCACCGAACGTTCGGGTAGATGCAATGGATGGAAAAGACAGTCACAAATAGCAGGGAGGGCAGATTTGCCCTCTCTGTTTGTATTAGATGAAGTGCAATGCTTGCAAAGCCCTAAAAAAGAGTATAGAATGAATGAGGATTTGTGAAATGGAAACAGTATTACAGTGAGGAGAAAAAATTTATGTATGGTTTTGGTGAATTAATTAGTGTTTTGAAGAAAAATCCGAAGACGATCGTCTTTACAGAGGGAACCGATCCTCGTATCTTAGAGGCATCTTCCCGCTTACTGGCAAGTAACTTTCTTCATCCGATCCTGATAGGAAATGAGGACGAGATTTATAAAGGGGCAGAGGAAAGTGGATTTAATATCCGCGGAGCAGAGATCATTGACCCTGAAAAATTTGACCGTATGGATGAGATGGTAGACTTATTCTGCGAGCTTCGTAAAAGCAAAGGTGTTACAAAAGAGCAGGCACGTCAGACCCTGTCACATGCTAACTATTTTGGAACGATGTTAGTAAAAATGGGAGTGGCAGATTCACTCTTAGGTGGTGCAACCTATTCAACAGCAGATACCGTGCGTCCGGCATTACAGTTGATCAAGACAAAGCCGGAAAACAAGATCGTATCATCCTGCTTTATTTTAGTACGTCCGAGAGCTACCGGTGAAAACGAGCTGTTAGCAATGGGTGACTGTGCAATTAACATTACACCAAATGAAGAAGAGTTAGTAGAGATCGCACATGAGACAGCAAACTGTGCAAGAATCTTTGGTTTAGAGCCGGAAGTTGCATTCTTAAGCTACTCTACATTTGGTTCCGGTTCCGGCGAGACCGTAGACAAGATGCGTAACGCAGCCGAGATGACCAAGAAAGCATATCCGGAGCTTCCGATTGCAGGAGAGTTACAGTTCGATGCAGCAGTATCTCCAAGAGTGGCTCGCACAAAATGCCCGAATGACCCGGTTGCAGGACATGCCAATACCTTTATTTTCCCGGATATCAATGCAGGAAATATTGGTTACAAGATTGCACAGCGTCTTGGTAACTTTGAAGCATATGGACCGATCTTATTAGGTTTAAATGCACCGGTAAACGATTTATCCAGAGGATGTAATGCAGCTGAGGTATATTCCATGGCGATCATTACCGCAGCATTAGCATAAAACAACAGATATTCTACCCTTTGGGGTTATAAACGAAATGCTTTAGATTATTTTATGATTTTCAGTATAGTAAGGTGCCCACATATAAGCAGGAGATAAAGGTGCAATGAGAATTACTGACAGAGAAGCAAAGTTCAAAGAACTGAAAGAACAAAGTGATAGCAGAAAATATAAAGATGAGAAACAAAAGAATCTGTTAGCAAATAAAGTTGTTTTTATCGGCTTTTTGGTAACAGAAGTTGCTATGCTTGTGAATCTTGTTGCCTGTATTCAGGATTTTGGTAACTCGGTTTTGGCAATGAGCGGCCTGGTCATTGATATCATAGGAATTTTTGCGATTATCGTTACTTATCTTAAAGATAGGGAAAGTGGAGTGATGTTCCGGCTGGGAATGATCCAATTTGTGATTATGTATCTGATCGTGGTCATTGAAAATGGGAATGACTGTATGATGTTTATTCCAATGCCATTGTTAGTTACTGTGATGATGTATAGTCAGCCAAAAAGTACAAAGGTGTTCTGCTGCTTGCTGGCTGTAGTGGATGCGTTAAGATTTATGTTACTATTAACAGGAGTTATTCATTCGTCAAACACAATGAATGAGGAAAGAATGGTATCGGGCCTGGTTCTTGTAACATTACTCGCAATTTATCAGAGCACAAAAGTGTTATGGAGATTTAGCCGGGATAGTGTGGGAGCAGTACAGGATGAAGAGCAGATACAGAAGCTGATGATGGAGGATATCCTTGAAATTGTCAAAGGTGTTCAGAGTCAGACGAGAGAGGCAAATCATCTGTTAGATCATTTATATTCATCAGCTGAAAGCATAAGCGATAGTGTCAGTGGTATTACGATAGGAACACAAAGTACAGCAGAGAGTATTCAGAATCAGACAGAAATGACACACAGTATTCAGAATGCGATTGAGAGCGCAGCAGGAGCAACAAAAGAGGCAGTCGATAAGACAACAGATTCCATGAAAGCTGTGAGTCATAATTTAGAGGTGATGAAGCAGCTTGACATCCAGGCAAATAGCATTTCTAAAACAAATGAAGTAGTTGTTGCAGCTATGGAGAAGCTTAGTGATAAGACAAAAAATGTTAGAAATATTACAGATTTAATCTTAGGCATTTCCGGTCAGACAAATCTTTTGGCACTAAATGCATCCATTGAGGCTGCCAGAGCCGGGGAAGCAGGAAAAGGATTTGCTGTTGTTGCAGATGAGATTCGTCAGTTAGCGGATCAGACAAAAGATGCAACAGAAAATATCACGGCTATTGTAGATGAATTGAATGAATTTTCCAATGAGGCTTCGGATGCTATACGGAAATCTTTAGATGCAACGGAAAGCCAGACGGGACTTATAGAAGAGGCATCCGATGGTTTTATCGTAATAGATGAAAACATGAAGCAGCTAACAATGCAGATGAACAATATCAATGAAAAAATAGAGGCATTGAAAATATCTAACAATATGATTGTAGAAAGCATTATGCAGTTATCTACTGTAAGCGGAGAGATTACGGCAAGTAGTGTGGCAGCGTCAAAAATAACGGATAATAATAAGAGTAACTCCAAGGATGCAAAAGAGATGTTGCAGAAAGTACTGGACTTTTCCCATCAATTGGATAAGTATATGAAAGATTAGTCAGAATCATGAAGTTCCCCCTTGTGTTGGACAGTTTAAGTCTAACATAAGGGGGTATTTTTTGTCCATACCACGGATGCTTCAAAGAAAGATGACTATGTTGTTGATTATGTGGAATTTGAAGACAACGAACTGCCTTTTATACGGGACGCATTAGAAGTAGATAATCATGGAAAACGCTGTGTCATGGAGGTGGCACAGCATATCGGCAATCATGTGGTAAGATGTATTCTTTTAGCATCCGGAGAGGGATTGCAAAAGGATATGGAGGTTATTGCAACCGGAAGCGGGATTGAAGTTCCGGTTGGTGAAAAGACTTTAGGAAGATTGTTTAATGTTCTTGGCGAAACCATTGACAAAGGGGAAACATTAGAGCAGGAAACCCACTGGTGTATCCACCGGGATGCGCCGAGCTTTGAAGAACAGAGTCCGGCAGTGGAGGTATTAGAGACCGGAATTAAAGTGATCGACCTGTTAGCACCTTATGCCAAAGGTGGAAAGATCGGACTCTTTGGAGGAGCCAGAGCAATGTCAAGGCTACGTTATGGTAGGAAACTATAGTTAAGAATATAGTGGAGATCAAAATAAGAAAAGGCCACACACTTTCCAAAATGAAAGTATGTGGTCTTTTTAGTTTATAGATCCGATCATAAAATCCTATAGGATAGAATTTTATTTATTGCTGCGTCTCCAGATGTGCATCTTCTCAGCTTCTGCAATTAATTCATCTCTGAAATCAGGATGTGCAATGGAGATCAGTGCTTCTGCTCTTTCCCATGCAGACAGACCTTTTAAGTTTACGATACCATACTCTGTAACAACATAGTGTGTATTAGAACGTGTATCGGTAACGATAGATCCCTGTGTCAGGGTAGGTTTAATACGGGACTGCATTTTTCCATCCTTTGTAGTAAAGGTAGAAGAGCAGCAGATAAAGCTCTTACCGCCATTTGACAGGTAAGCACCAAGTACGAAGTCTAACTGTCCGCCGGCACCACTGATATGTTTGATACCTGAGGACTCAGAGCTGATCTGTCCGAATAAGTCGATATCCACCGCATTGTTGATAGACATGAAGTTGTCCAGTGCGGAGATAGAACGGATGTCATTTGTATAGCTTACAGGAGCACTCATCAGTTCCGGATTTTCGTCTAAGTAATCGTACATCTTCTTTGTTCCTGCACCAAAACCATAGGTCTGACGGAAACGGTCGATATTTTTCTTAGAACCATTGATCTTTCCGGCTTTTGCAATATCAACAAAAGCGTCTACATACATCTCAGTATGAACACCAAGGTCTTTTAAATCAGATTCTGCGATCAGAGAACCTACTGCGTTTGGCATACCACCGATACCAAGCTGTAAGCAGGCACCGTTTGGAATCTCGTCAACGATCAATTTTGCAACTGCCTTATCAACATCTGTTGCCGGGCCGCCGCCACCAAGTTCACCGATCGGAGGATTGTCACCTTCTACAATGTAAGTAACATCAGAGATATGTACTCCGTTTTCAAAACCGCCGAGACAACGAGGCATATTCTCATTTACCTCTACGATGATCTTTTTAGAAGTCTCGCACATTGCAGTTAAATGGGAAGCATTTGGACCGAAGTTGAAGTATCCGTGCTTATCCATAGGTGCTACCATCAGCATAACAACGTCATCCGGCTGAATGGAGTCACGGTAGTAACGTGGCAGCTCGGAATAACGGATTGGTGAATAATAAGCGAATCCACGGCTGATATATTTACGCTCGATTCCTGACATATGCCATGAATTCCAGCAGAAATGCTCGCCTGCATCTTCACGTTCAAATACAGCTAAAGGCTTTAACAGAATACCGCCACGAAGTTTTACGTCCTTTAATTCGTCGGTACGTTTTGCGAGTGCTTTATCCAAAGCATCCGGAGTGCCGGTACACCAACCATAATCTACCCAATCGCCGGATTTGATAATCTTTACAGCTTCATCTGCAGATACAAGTTTCTGCTGATACTCTTTTTGAAAATCCATCTTAAGAACCCTCCTCTTTTTCTAAACATGAGATTGTTAAAATTTAAACATACATTAATTTTAACACGCAGAGAAGAATAGGTCAACTCTATGTGACGGTTCTTTTGCTTGAAAAATGCACAATCATGGTATAAGATAAAGAACTGATAAGAATCATAAAAAGAAATGCAAGAGGTTAAGTCATGAAAGAAGAAAAAAGAACGCAGATCATGCAAAAGACCGCAGTGGTCTGGTTTGGCGCACTGGTCTGCTGTGCATTGTGGGGAAGTGCGTTTCCATGCATTAAGATCGGCTATCAGATGTTTGAGATTGATGCCGCTGATACCGCGGCACAGATATTGTTTGCGGGATATCGTTTTACATTGGCGGGAATTCTGACCGTTCTTATAGGAAGTGTTTTAAATAAAGGATTTCTGATACCGAAAAAAGAGAGTTTGGAAAAGATTTTTAAATTATCCATGTTACAGACTGTCCTGCAGTATTTTTTCTTTTATGTAGGACTTGCAAATACCACCGGTGTGAAAGCTTCTATTATAGAAGGCGTGAATGTCTTTGTGGCAGTTCTCGTAGCGAGCCTTTTATTTCAACAGGAGAAGCTGACCGGGAAAAAAATCGTCGGTTGTCTGATCGGTTTTGCCGGAGTTGTCATTGTCAATTTAGGAGGCAGCATGGATATGGGCTTCCGGCTGACCGGTGAGGGATTTATTTTCCTGTCTACCGTGGCATATGCATTTTCCTCTGTTTTTTTGAAAAGATATTCTAAGGATGAAAATCCGGTGCTGTTAAGCGGTTATCAGTTCATAACAGGAGGCATCATCATGTGTGTCATCGGACTGCTGATGGGTGGAAAGGTGCATGGATTTGCAGCGGCATCCACCGGCATGCTCGTCTATTTAGCAGTCGTTTCAGCGGTTGCCTATTCCCTGTGGGGAATCCTGTTAAAATATAATCCGGTGTCAAAGGTGGCAGTCTTTGGCTTTATGAATCCGGTGTTTGGAGTTATTTTATCGGCACTTCTCTTAGGGGAAGGCGCGCAGGCAGCAGGAGTAAAAAGTCTGATCGCACTGCTGCTCGTAAGTATTGGAATCTATGTGGTAAATAAAAAAGAAGGAGACAGCGTATGAGTGTAATAGTAACGTTAAAAAAAGGTGAGGGACGTACCGTAAAGGCAGGCGGTATGTGGATTTATGATAATGAGATCGAGTCCGTGTTAGGAAGCTATGAAAACGGAGATGTCGTGCTGGTGCATGATTTTGACGGCTATCCGATGGGAGTCGGTTTTATCAATGACCATTCTAAGATCCGAGTGCGGATGTTGAGCAGGGATGAGAATACGGTGATTGATGAAGCTTTTTGGATGAAACGTGTCAAACGTGCATGGGAGTACCGCAAAAAAGTGGTCGATACCTCAAGCTGTCGTCTGATCTTTGCAGAGGCAGATTTCTTCCCGGGGCTGGTAGTAGACAAGTTTGCGGATGTACTGGTGGTGCAGTCGAATGCATTGGGAATTGACCGCTGGAAACTTGTCATTGTGGACTGCATCAAACAGTGCTTAGAGGAAGATGGGGTACACATCCGCGGCGTCTATGAGCGAAGTGATGCGAAAGTGCGCACACAGGAAGGCATGGAGCGTATCAAAGGATTTATCGGAGAACCGTTTAATACCAATGTGGAAATTGTAGAAAATGGTGTGCTCTATGTGGTAGACATCAAAGAGGGACAAAAGACCGGATTTTTCTTAGACCAGAAATACAACCGTGCAGCAGTCGGACGGCTTTGTCAGGATGCGGATGTATTAGACTGTTTTACACATACCGGTTCTTTTGCGTTAAACGCAGGACTTGGCGGAGCAAGAAGAGTGCTGGGAATTGATGCTTCTGACCTTGCGATCCATCAGGCAATGTTCAATGCGAGAATGAATGATCTGCAGGGAATCGTAAATTTTGCTTGCGGAGATGTATTTGATCTGCTTCCGGATTTTGAGAAAAAAGGCAAGCAGTTCGATGTGGTCATCCTAGACCCGCCTGCATTTACAAAATCCAGAAATTCCGTAAAAAATGCAGTCAAAGGTTACCGTGAGATCAATATGCGTGCTTTAAAACTCGTAAAAGACGGTGGCTATCTTGCCACCTGTTCCTGCTCACACTTTATGACCTACGAGCTGTTTACGGAAACGATCCGTCAGGCGGCTAAGAGTGCCCATAAGCGGCTGCGTCAGGTGGAATACCGTACACAGGCACCGGATCATCCGATCCTTTGGGCAGCGGACGAGAGTTATTATCTGAAGTTTTATATTTTTCAGGTTGTGGAGGAGATGTAGGGACGGATATTATTAGAGACTATGAAGAAAAGTCTGTAAATTAGATTCTTCTATGATAATGATGGGAGAA
>OLQC01000712.1_pt1 | contig 32357 bp, 29 predicted proteins | sample 1672471 | NCBI WGS metagenome assembly OLQC01 (sample SAMEA3136689, study PRJEB25190) | human gut metagenome | biome: human gut; feature: human-associated habitat; material: faeces | place: Austria | collected 2013 | reverse complement strand
GGAACGTTGAAATTTGCATATCTGTTAGAAGGTGGAATGGCTCTTGCACTGATGGCAGTGCTGGGATTTTTTGCCCCGCAGCTGGTACGTGTCTTTATGAACGATTCTTCGGTTGTGGAAAATGGTGCGTTGATGCTGAGACTCCAGCTTGCAGGAATGCTGTGCATGGGAATCGTGCTGATCAGTACCTGCACATTCCAGTCAGCAGGACAGGCTATGAGTGCTTTTCTTCTGTCTGTGAGCCGTCAGGGTGTGATTTTTGCCATTGTGTTGACAATAGCGCTTCATACAGTGGGATATCACGGTGTGCTGGCTTCCCAGGCAATCTCGGATTTTCTGACAGCGGTTCTGGCAGTGATACTGGTATGGCGCTGGTGGAAGAAAGAGAAGTTCTGATAGAGATAAATTTTTATATGTGGTGAAAAAAGGGCAGGCTGGTAATCTATGTGCCGATGCGTTTATTTTCGTCCGGGTTGCCGGGCAAAATGTGAATGTATGTAAGCACAGGAATCAGCCTGCTTTCATATACTGATCGTAGAACCAGCAGGAGAATAGAGGGGGACTTTGGATCTTGAAAAAAAGAAAATTCAAGTCAGTCAGGAGAAATCTGAACAGCGTAAACCGCAGCATCAACAATCAGGCATCCCACATCAGAAGTTCACTGTCAGAAATGGAAAAAATGCTGGATAAAATTGCATCAAATGAAGATACAAAAAATAAAAAAGAAAAAAATAAAAAAAATTAAAAAAAGGTGTTGACTTTCTTCAAATCATAACGTATAATACAACATGTCTTGAGGAACGAACGAAACAAAAAACGAAAGACAAATAATTAAATAAGCGTCTTTAGCTCAGTTGGTAGAGCACCTGACTCTTAATCAGGGTGTCCAGGGTTCGAACCCCTGAAGACGCACTAAAGGCACTGTTTTTGCAGATATAGAGCTGCGGGGACGGTGTTTTTTTGTTGTGTTTATGTGGGTTTTAAGAGGGGATAAGGATATCTGGGCGTGAAGTGATGCGGAGTAAATGGACCGAGATGAAAATGTCGATCATCAGATAGAATCAGAATGTCTAATATAGACACCATGATTATAGGTATAGATCCTTTTGAATAAAGAAAGGATGGTATACTATGGGAGTTTGTAAGAAGATAAAAAGGAGGGCCGGGTCTTGGAAGGGACCCGGCAGAGTATGAAAAGAAAAATAAGTAATGATCTATAAGATGAAAAAGCTTTGTGCTTTATTTGTTTACTAATATACCGTCAAAATGTGATGGAACTGTGAGAAGCGTTTTAAAAATTTGTGAGGAAAGTCTAAATATCTTATAAAGTCTGATAAACTGCGAAAAAGTTATTCGGTGTAGAGCCGCGTAGCGAAGCGGATTGCGAATATCCGCTTGACTCGAATCAAGTAAGTAACCTGCGGGGGGCGAAAAGCAATAGCAGTCGGTGGGGCTTGTAAGAATAGAAAATTCTGAAATTTGTACAAAAATAGTGAAAATAAATAAGACTTTTTTAAGCCGATACGGTATAATAAACCATAGCATAAAAATCCGGAGGGGAAATGAACGAGGATGGATGTGGTACACATGTTATATGAACAGGTGCAGAAATTTTTCGGAGGGGTATAAATGAATATATCTATATTTTATGTCCAGCGGAAAATGTGATATCCGGAAAGATGGTTCAATTCTGAGGTATTCAGATGAAAAGGGAGGAGATGGCTATGGAGAAAGTGTTTGAGGCGATCAATGGAGTGTTCAGCTTTATCGGTCCACTGTCTGATTTTCTGTGGGAGTTCCCCACGAATTTTGACTGGTACAGCAGTATCCCGATTCTGGGAAATATATCCTTTGCGATCATATTACTTCTTGGGTCCGGGATTTTTTTCAGTTTCAGGATCGGTTTTATGCAGGTGACTTACTTTAAAAAAGGAATCAGGACCATGACGGAGAAACGTGTTGTGGAAACAGGAATTTCGCCGCTTGCATCGTTTTTTCTGAGTTCAGCTATGCGTGTAGGACCGGGAAATATCCTGGGCGTAACAGGTGCTATTGCAGTGGGTGGACCGGGGGCCCTGTTCTGGATGTGGATATCTGCGTTTTTCGGGATGGCAGTTGCATACATGGAGGGTGTCCTTGCTCAGATTTTCAAGGAGAAGAAGGACGATGAGTTCGTAGGAGGTCTTCCTTTTTATGGGAGAAAGCTTCTTGGAAATAAGGTATGGATCGGTGTTTTTCTTTCGGTATTGTATATTCTGTATGCGCTTTGCTGTCTGCCGGCACAGGGCTTTAACGTTGTTTCATCAGTAGGACGCATGGCAGAGATCGTAACCGGAAAAACCATTCCAAGCGGATCAGCCTTCTATTATATAGTAGGTACGTTGATCGTAATCCTCACAGCAGCTATCGCATTTGGCGGAATCAAAAAAGTATCCAGATGGACAGATATGATGGTGCCGGTGATGGCGGTGCTCTATATGGTAGTAGTGTTACTTCTTATCATATTGAATTTTACCCGTATTCCGTATTTCTTCGGAAGTGTGTTTGCAGGAGCCTTTAAGCCGGATGCATTTTTTGGAGGTGTTTTTGGAACAGTTCTTGCACAGGGCGTAAAACGAGGCCTGATGTCCAATGAGGCTGGTCAGGGAACAATCACCATGTCAGCGGCAGCAGCTGATGCAAAGCATCCATGTGAGCAGGGTGTGATCGCTTCTCTGGGAGTTTTTCTTGATACCATTGTGATCTGCACACTTACCGGATTTGTGGTAGTTATGGCACATTGCTGGACGGGAGCAGATGCGGAAAGCTGGCAGGCTCTTGATAAACTTCCAAAATATACGGAGTCCATTGCTGTGCTGACTCCGGGAACTGCAATGAACGGGATCGTTACATTTCTTGTAACCTTATGTTTCTGCCTGTTTGCATTTACCTGTCTGCTTGGAATGATCAGCTTTTCGGAAATCGCAGCCAACCGTATCCGCAAGGATAAGATCTGTATTAATTTTGTACGCTGTATCGGTCTTTTTGTTGCCGCATTTGGTATCCTCTGTAATATCGCAGGACTGGAGCTTGGAAATCTCTGGGCATTTTCTGATCTTGGAAATATTCTGATCGTATTTTTCAACGTACCGATCGTTTATGTCGGTGCGAAATATGTTTTCCGGGCGACCAGACATTATAAGAAGAATGACGGTACTCCGTTTACATCGGAGGTAATTGGAAGAAATGACTGCGCTTACTGGGATGAGCAGGCAAAAAAAGCAGTGAAAAATTTTTCCGGAAAATAAAAATTCCGGCGGGAGATAAAATTAGCATTGTAAAAGTGCATGTACTCATTTATAATGAGTAACAGATTCTAAAGATGTTATAAATAACAGGAGGAAAGCCTTGAAAAGAGAATTAGTTATTGTCATTGATTTTGGCGGTCAGTACAATCAGCTGGTTGCAAGACGTGTCAGAGAATGCAATGTATATTGCGAAATTTATTCTTACAAGACAGATCTTGAGAAGATTAAAGCGATGAATCCTAAGGGAATCATCCTTACCGGCGGACCAAACAGCTGCTATGAGGCAGATTCACCGACTTACCAGAAGGAATTATTTGAGCTTGGTATTCCGGTACTTGGACTTTGCTATGGAGCACAGCTTATGATGCATGTCCTTGGCGGAAAAGTTGAGAAGGCAGATGTCAGCGAATACGGTAAGACAGAGCTTCTCATCGATAAGAAAGATTCCAGGATCTTCAAAAATGTATCCGACAAAACAATCTGCTGGATGAGCCATACAGACTATATTTCCCAGACTGCACCGGGATTTGAGATCGCTGCACATACTGCAGACTGTCCGGTAGCAACTGCACAGAATGAAGAGAAGAAACTGTATGCGATCCAGTTCCATCCGGAAGTACTGCACACAGTAGAAGGAAAGACAATGCTGTCCAACTTCGTACTTGGTGTCTGCGAATGTGCCGGAGACTGGAAGATGGATGCCTTTGTTGAACACACGATCAAAGAGATCCGCGAGAAAGTCGGTGATGGAAAAGTTCTCCTTGCCCTGTCAGGTGGTGTAGATTCCTCCGTGGCAGCAGGACTTCTTTCCAGAGCGATCGGCAAGCAGCTTACCTGCGTATTTGTAGATCATGGCCTTCTTCGTAAGGATGAAGGTGATGAGGTTGAAGGTGTATTCGGACCGAATGGTCAGTTTGATCTGAACTTTATCCGCGTGAACGCACAGCAGAGATATTACGACAAGCTTGCTGGTGTTACAGAGCCTGAAGCGAAGCGTAAGATCATCGGTGAGGAATTTATCCGTATCTTCGAGGAAGAAGCCAAGAAGATCGGTGCTGTAGATTTCCTTGCACAGGGAACCATTTATCCGGACGTTGTAGAGAGCGGTCTCGGCGGAGAATCCGCAGTGATCAAATCCCATCACAACGTAGGAGGTCTTCCGGATTTCGTTGATTTCAAAGAAATCATTGAGCCGCTTCGTGACCTGTTCAAAGATGAGGTCCGTAAAGCCGGCCTTGAGCTTGGAATTCCGGAAAGACTGGTATTCCGTCAGCCATTCCCAGGCCCGGGACTTGGAATCCGTATCATCGGTGAAGTCACCGAGGAAAAAGTACGCATCGTACAGGATGCAGACTACATCTACCGTGAAGAAGTCGACAATGCAGCCGCCGACTACAAAAAAGAACACGGAGAAGATCCGTCCTGGATGCCGAACCAGTACTTTGCAGCCCTTACAAATATGCGAAGCGTAGGTGTAATGGGAGACTTCAGAACATACGATTATGCAGTGGCGCTCCGCGCCGTTAAGACCATTGACTTCATGACTGCTGAGTCTGCTGAGATTCCTTATGCAGTACTTAATAAGGTGATGAACCGTATTATTAATGAAGTTAAGGGCGTAAACCGCGTATTCTATGATCTTACTAGTAAGCCGCCTGGAACGATTGAGTTCGAATAAGTTGTAGTATCGTAAAAAAACAGTATTTATGCGGGCTTGCGGCACTTTCAAAAGTCTTTTGATAACAAATTGATAACAGTTGCATAAGAGCCATTATTCTTGTAATCCAGTGGTTTTATGGTTAGAGAATGATTGACAGGCGGTTGTGTAACAAATAAATCCATATTATAAACTAAGCCCTTAGCTGTGGGTATGAAACTCATGGCTAAGGGCTTTTTGTCGTCTTTATTTATCTGGTTTGAGTTGATCTTTGAACATTTCCACTAAAGCGTCACTAAGTTCCTGTGATGGCACTTTCGCCCATCTCTGTGTGGTATCGAACTTTGGATAGTGGTAACGCCAGTTATCGTATTCTTCTTTGCTGATTTCTTCGGAAGATAACTTGTCCGCCTGTTCTTTCCAAGCATAGAGCATTTTCAGTAGTTCGTGAGCGTCTTTTCCTTTGTTCTTGTTGACTTTCAGACAGACTTCTCCGTCTGCTTCGCTGACAGTCAGACCGTATAAATCTTCAAGGGTAAACAAAGTGTGCATCAGTCCGATATAGCTGTCAATATCGGGTACATCGAGGGCATGAGGGGAAACATCAAGTGCCTGTGCCAGTGCAGCAGTAAGTTCCGCTTTCGGTTTTCTTGTTCCTGTTTCATATTGTGCTAAACGTACATCGGCACTTCGCTCAGGAAAGCCAACAATCGTACCAAGATATTTTTGTGTCATTCCACGCAGAATGCGGAAAAAATGTATTCTCTCTCCAATCGCCATAATCATCGCTCCTTGTATATGTAGTGTAATTAGTATAGCAGATATGTTTAGGCGAAGTCAAGATAATATAAAACAAAAAAGTTTAATATTTTTCCAAAAACCACTTGACACAAACAAATATGCTTAGTATAATAAGCTAAAAATTAAGCAAAAAAGTTTAGAACAAAAGGAGGACAATCTATGGAGAACAAATTTATTCGTGCCGAAGAAGTGGCACAGGAACTAAGCGTATCAAAGCCTTATGCTTATAAGTTAATCCGGCAGTTGAATGAAGAACTGAAAGCCAAAGGTTTTATTACGATTACAGGGCGTGTAAACCGCCAGTATTTTTATGAAAGGCTCTACGGAGCAGGAAAGGAGGAAAAGTAATGCCGGTATTTAAGAATGAAGCTAATGGAACATGGTATGTGATGGCAAGGTATGTGAACTGGAAAGGCGAGCGTAAGCAGAAATGCAAACGTGGTTTTGCCACCAAGAAAGAAGCTCAGGAATGGGAGAGAATGTTTCAGTTACAGAATGCGTCTGACCTTGATATGAGCTTTGAAGCCTTTACCGAACTGTATATCCGGGATGTGAAAACCCGTCTGAAGGAGAACACATGGCTGACAAAGGAGCATATCATCCGCACGAAGATACTTCCGTATTTTGGAAAGTTAAGAATCAGCGAGATTTCCACAAAGGAGATTATCACATGGCAGAATGAACTGCTTGCCTATCGGGATGAGAAGAAAAAGCCATACTCACAGACCTATCTAAAAACGTTGCACAATCAACTGTCAGCCATATTTAATCATGCGGTACGTTATTATGAGTTGCGTTCCAATCCTGCCGCAAAGGTGGGAAATATGGGAAGTGAGGAACACAAGGAGATGCTGTTTTGGACAAAAGAAGAATACAAGAAGTTCTCTTTTGAGATGATGGACAAGCCAGTTTCCTTTTATGCTTTTGAAATGCTTTACTGGTGCGGTATCCGAGAAGGGGAGCTGCTTGCACTGACCGCAGCGGATTTTGATTTTGAGAAAGAAACGGTCAGAATTAACAAATCTTATCAGCGGCTACACGGAGAAGATGTGATTACCACACCGAAAACAAAGAAAAGCAACCGCATGATCAAAATGCCGAAGTTCCTTTGTGAAGAAATGCAGGAGTATTTGAATCTGCTCCACGGATTGAAGAAGAAAGACCGTATTTTTACAGTCACAAAAAGTTATCTCCATCACGAGATGGACAGAGGGGCAGAAGCCGCAGGCGTAAAGCGTATCCGCATTCATGATCTCAGGCACAGCCACATCAGTTTGCTCATTGATATGGGATTTTCGGCGGTGGCGATTGCAGACCGTGTGGGACATGAAAGCATTGACATCACTTACCAGTACGCTCATCTGTTCCCGTCAAAACAGACGGAAATGGCAGATAGATTAGATGATTTAGGGAAAGGAGAGATTGCAAATGTCAGCTAAGAACAGGGATAACAAAAACCGATGGAGAAACATCACAGTAGGATTTCGGGTATCCCCCGAAGAAAATGAACGCATCAACAAGGCGGTCGCCTTATCGGGGCTGCCCAAACAGGAATACTGTTACCGCCGCTGTCTGAATCAGGATGTGGTGGTACAGGGCAATCCGAGAGTGTATAAGGCACTCAAACTGGAACTTGCCGCTGTCCTTACAGAGTTAAAGCGGATTGAAGCAGGGAACAGCGTGGATGAGGAATTGATGAACGTAATTGAACTGATTGCCATTATTCTTGGCGATCTGAAAGGAGAGGATGAGAATGGAGAATAAAAAAGAAAAGGCTACTCCGAATGTATCTGTTGGCGCAGATACGGAGCAGCCAATTCAAAAAATCGCTGAAAATAGTATATCCGAGTATGAGGAAAATATCAAGAGCTTTGAGGAAATACAGAGAGAAATGCAGTTGAGTTTAGACCCCTCCTATCTCAAAGCAGTTTCCATGAATGAACTGTTTGATACCCAGTACCAGAGCAAGCCGCCGCTAATTGACGGTCTGCTCTACCCCGGCACATATATTTTTGCAGGTTCTCCCAAACTGGGAAAGAGTTTCCTGATGGCACAGCTTGCCTATCACGTCAGCACAGGCACACCGCTTTGGAATTATACCACCCGAAAGGGAACGGTACTGTATCTTGCCCTTGAGGATGATTACCGCCGCTTACAGGAACGTCTGTACCGGATGTTTGGAACGGAGAGTGCGGACAACCTTTTCTTCTCTGTTTCTGCCAGCCAACTTGGGAAAGGACTGGATGAACAGCTTGCAAGGTTTGTAGCGGAGCATACGGACACGAAACTGATTATCATTGATACGCTTCAAAAGGTGCGGGAAGTTGGCGGAGATAATTACAGCTATGCAAACGATTATCAGATTATGGCAAGGCTGAAAAGTTTTGCAGATGCCCACGGTCTTTGTATCCTGCTCGTACACCATACAAGGAAACAGACGGCGGATGATAAGTTTGATATGATTTCGGGAACAAGCGGACTGCTCGGTGCGGCGGATGGGGCGTTTCTCCTTCAGAAAGAAAAACGGACAGGCAATGCCGCAACTTTGGAAGTATCGGGCAGGGATCAGCAAGACCAAAAGCTATACCTTATCCGCAATACAGAAACGTTATTGTGGGAACTGCAAAGGGCAGAAACTGAACTGTGGAGGGAACCGCCAGAGCCTTTACTGGATGAGATTGCCGAACTTGTTATGAAGGATATTTCTTCTTGGGAAGGCTCGGCAACGGAACTGGTTTCGCTGATAAAGGTAGAAATTCAACCCCATGTCATCACACGAAAACTGAATGTTCTTTCAGGGAGGTTGTATGCGGAACATGGCATTTATTATAAGAACAACCGCACCCATGATGGAAGAAAAATACGGTTTTGGAAAGACGATACAGAAACAGCGTGACAGTTGGTGACGGTTGTGACGGTATTTTTGACAGCGGGGGCGGTATCGAAATAACCGTCACAACTGTCACATACCGTCACGGAGAGGATGGGATACGATGAGAAACGTGCAAATATCACAGGAATTATTTATGCAGCTGCTCCGCTTTCACTTGATGGAAGATGAGAGTTGCGAAAAAGAAATCAAGAAGGAGTTGGAGAAAAAGTTGGACAGGATGGTTATGCGTGACCTGTTTGGAAAATCAAAAACTGCACCGACAGAGGAAGAACGGGAACAGGCAAGAAAAGAATATCTGGACAGGCGAGGAGTGCCGGAGAGTTTCCGTTGGTAATTCTTCCTTGTCTGTTATTCACAGGGGTGTGGCACACCCCTGTGAATAACAGACAAGGTAGGAAGGGAGTGTTGCAGATGTTAAAGCAGCCGGAAAGAGAAAGCAGAAACGTGAATGATTTCTTTTATGAGATGGAGGGCAGACAGCTACAAAAAATGAACAAGGTACTGGCAGGTGTGAAACTGACAAAAGCAGAGGAAAGAACTCTGATATGGCTTGCCGGATGGGAAGAAAGTACCGTAGACCACCTGCTGTCAGTCATAGAAAAAGTAGCCCGGATACGGGCAGATAAAAAGGGTGGATACGCCCATAAATGAAATCGCAAGTCTGAGTGGTAATCAGATTATGTAATACAAAAATAGCCCTCGGCGATTGAGAGCGAAATACACCCATCGCACAAACCTAAAGTTTTATGCTCTTTGTATTTCGCCCTGCCGGGAGCAAACCGCCGACAGGCGGATAGGTTCGTAAACAGGTGCCTATGCACCTACTCACAATAAAGTCGGCGAGAGTCGAGGAAGGAGGATGCTTATAGGTAGACATTCATTTATCAGACAAAGCAAGCTGTCCGATGTAGCTGGAAGGATTGATTATATCTCCGATCCGAAACGACAGGAATATCTCTATGCGACCTATCAGACAGAAGGAGCAACACCGGAGTTTTGGAAAAATCTTGCAAGAGAAAATCAATTGGACTTTAAGGCGAGTGGTTCAGTAGGGAAATGTATTGAAGGGCGTGAGTTTATCATAGCACTTCCCGAAAGTTTTGTTCAGTACAGGGCAGATGATGTGGTAAGACTTTTTACGGAAACTTTTCATAAAAGATATGGTGTGGAGTGCAGTGCTGCCCTTCATCACAACAAGGCAAAGACGAATTATCATATTCATCTTGTATTCAGTGAACGGAAAATGCTGGAACAACCCGAAGTGAAAATCGCTATCCGAAATATGTTTTACGATGAGCAGGGGAAGCATAGGCGCACGAAAAAAGAAATTTTAGACGAGCAGGGCAATCTTCGGGCGGGGTGCAGTATTATCCCCAAAGGGGAAGTTTATGAAAGCCATATCTTCACGAAAAAGGATGAATGGTTTAAGAACAAAGCCTTTACCAAAGAAGTCAAGGAACTGTTTACCGATACGATCAACCGATATGTAAAAGAAGAATCAGAAAAACTATCCGTATTCCAACAGGGCGGCGTATATCTGGCGACCAAGAAAATCGGAAAGAACAATCCGAAAGCAGAGGAGATAAAGGCGGACAATGCGGCAAGGCAGGAATGGAATCGGACAGTTGATGTGGCATTAGTCGAGGGTGTTCCCGAAGAAGATATTTTGAAGATCAAGCAGGAAAAAATCACAGATAAAATGTTGCAATCTATCAGGACATACGGCTGGATGCCGGAGATGTTCCGTCAGATTATCCGAGGTGCGAAAGACTTTTTACAGGAAGTAATTTTCAAATTCAAACTACTGCCTAAACCTGTGCCAAAGATTGATTTGCAGGAATGGAAAGATATGCAGAAGCTCATGTATGAATTGCAGAGACAGTCCATGGAGATAAAACGCACACAGCAGGATATTTCTTCTTTGAAAAAGCAACTGTCACAGTTACGGGGGCTATTTAAAGGCAAAGAGCGAAAATCTCTGGAAGGGCGAATTGAACTGTTAGAAGATTTGGAAAAGCGTCTGCACAAGAGTTTGGAACAGATAGTAAAACGGGAAGGCTATCCCAATGAGCAAGCCTTTCAGAAGATTTATAACAAGGCAGAAGAACTGATTATAGAATACAATGAAGAACTGAGAGCATGGAAAAATCAGACGGAGCAGAAGAAAGAAAATCCGTTAGAACAACCGAAAAAAGCAAGCGTACTGGAAAAGCTACACCGCTATCAGCAGGAAGGAAGACAGCAGCCGAAACGGTCAGTCAAGAAGAAATCAATGGATAGAGAACGATAAGAAAGGTGGAAACGATTATGAAGAAAACAATATTTGAAGAAATGGGCGGCACTTATATCAGACACGGGGATTATCTTATCCCCTGTCTTACCTTGCCGGAGGAAGAAGAACAAAGATTTATCGGCGTATGGGGACAAAGACATAAATACTATTTGAAAGAACATAAGAGAGCGGTTTATATTACTCTGCTTACAAGTGATAGGCTGAATAGTTATCTTGCAGATATAGAAGAACAGGCGCAGGAACGCTTTGAAAGGATTGTAGAGCAGATGAAACAGGCACTGGGGATTACAGAACAGTTAAAGGCAGAAAATCAGATGGAATGGGTAGCGAGAATGAATAATATACAAGCGTGTGCGAGGGAGATTGTGGATAAAGGGATGATTTATCAATAAGAAAAGGTGTATGGTGGAAAGCAAGTCTGAAAACAAAATGATTAGGCGTTGTCAGATTCGAATAACAGACAGAAAACCTCGGATGCCCATTTTATAAGGGTTTCCGAGGTTTCTTTATGCCTGTTGGATCTATTTCTTTTGACGGAGTATTTTTTATGCGTTAATACCGAAAAACTTCTCCATATCCTCTTCCACAGTGCCAATTCCTGCAATGCCGAAGTTCTCGATCAAGACCTTTGCAACATTCGGGCTGAGAAATGCCGGAAGTGTAGGGCCAAGGTGGATATTCTTCACACCAAGATATAAAAGAGCCAGAAGAACGATAACTGCTTTTTGCTCGTACCATGCGATATTATAGATAATTGGCAGATCGTTAATATCGTCAAGCCCAAAGACCTCTTTGAGTTTCAAGGCGATTACAGCAAGGGAATAGGAATCATTGCATTGACCTGCATCCAGAACACGTGGGATGCCATTGATATCGCCTAAAGGCAACTTGTTATATTTATATTTTGCACAACCGGCAGTAAGGATGACAGTGTCCTTCGGCAGAGCCTTAGCAAATTCTGTATAGTAGTCGCGGCTCTTTGCTCGACCATCACAGCCCGCCATAACCACAAACTTTTTGATAGCACCGCTTTTTACAGCTTCTACAACTTTATCTGCCAAAGCCAGAACCTGTGCATGGGCAAATCCGCCGATGATTTCACCGGTTTCGATTTCACTCGGAGCGACACATTTTTTTGCATGCTCAATAATCGCAGAAAAATTTTTTTGTTCGCCAATTTCTCCCGGAATATGTGTACATCCCGGATATCCCGCAGCGCCGGTAGTGTAAAGCCTGTTTTTGTAACTATCCTTAGGAGGAACAATGCAGTTGGTTGTCATTAGAATAGGACCGTTAAAGGATTCAAATTCTTCTTTTTGTTTCCACCAAGCATTCCCATAATTACCAACAAAGTTAGGATATTTTTTGAAAGCGGGATAATAATGAGCTGGCAACATCTCGGAATGCGTATACACATCCACTCCAGTTCCCTGTGTCTGTTCTAACAGCATTTCCAAATCGCGCAGGTCGTGGCCGGATACCAGAATGCCGGGGTTCTTTCTGACACCGATATTTACCTTTGTAATTTCGGGGTTTCCATAGCTGTCTGTGTTAGCCTTATCCAGCATTGCCATACCGGATACTCCGTATTTTCCTGTTTCCATTGTTAGAGCAATCAGATCTTCTACACTAAGGTTGTCATTCAGCGTGGCAGCCAGTGCTTTCTGAAGAAATGTGTCAACTTCATCGTTGTCCTTCAACAGCACATTTGCGTGCTTCGAGTAAGCGGAAAGTCCCTTCAAACCGTAGGTGATTAACTCGCGCAGAGAGCGAATATCCTCGTTTTCGGTAGAAAGAACACCGACAGTTCTGGCTTTTTCTTCCCAGTTTTCAGATCCGTTCCATTTTGCGGCTTCAGGCAGAACAGTCAGATTGGTAACTTGCTTTAGCAGAACTTCCTTTTCGGTCAGTGTAGCACGGATTCTTGATTCAATGCTCTCTTTATCAAAATTTGCGTTGGTAATGGTAGTGAACAGATTCAGAGTAATCAAGTGATTGATTTTGGCAGATACCTGCTTACCTTCCTGACGCAATGCAGTCGTAATAGCCGAAATTCCTTTTGTGACATAGACCAACAGATCCTGCATGGCCGCTACATCAGGTTTCTTTCCACATACGCCGGACATGGTGCAGCCCTTGCACCCGGCGGTTTCCTGACACTGATAGCAAAACATTTTTTGTTCCATAATATGCCTCCTAAAAACTATTAAAATTTGAAATAATGTGGTTTCTTCTCAATCAAAAAAGCATATAGACGCGTTTGAATTAATCTTCCCAGGCGATTGCAGACACAGGACACGAGTCGATGGCCTCCTGTACAGCACCTTGATTTTCAGCGTTTGCTGGTTGATACGCTTCCGCCTTTCCCTGCTCGTTCATACGGAAAACCTCGTCGCAGATCCACAGCAAAGCCCACAGCCAATGCAGAGATCCTTATCTACTTTTGTTGCTTTCATAAAATCACCTTCCTTTGTCAATTTTGCGTTTGATTAAAATACAACTACTAAAAGCATCTTGAACGCTTCCTGCCCATATACCGCATGGGGATGGCCTGCTGGCATGACAATAGATTCTCCTTCGTGCAGCAGATATTCAACGCCATCAATCGTGATTTTTCCGATACCATCCAAGCAGGTGACGAAGGCGTCTCCACCCGATTCATGGGTGCTGATCTCTTCGTCCTTTGCGAATGAGAACAGGGTAATACTTACTGCCTGGTTTTGTGTCAAAGTTTTGCTGACAACCTGCCCCTCCTGATAAGAAATTTGTTCTCTCAGCGTCAGTACTTCTGATTGAGCAATGTTTTTCATTTTTTTACTCATAGTATCTCTCCTTTTATTCCAAAATTTTACCACCCAACGAAATCGTAACAATCTGCCAAGGAATGAATTTTCCGCTTGCCTGCAACGCTTTTTTGGCAGCTAATTCCAGTCCGCCGCAGCAGGGAACTTCCATGCGTACAACCGTCACACTTTGAATGTTGTTGTTTTGAATGATCTGCGTCAGCTTTTCGCTGTAGTCTATGCTGTCAAGCTTTGGACAGCCGATAATCGTAATTTTCCCACGCATGAAATCCTCGTGCATTCTGGCATAGGCGTATGCACTGCAATCCGCTGCAATTAACAATTTTGCGCCGTCAAAATATGGTGCATTAGTCGGTACCAGTTTGATTTGGCATGGCCATTGTCCCAACTGTGATTCTGTCTGTACCCGGGCAGAAGGAGTTGTTTCTTGTGAATGTTGAATACGCTGCATTCGACTGCCGGGGCAGCCTGTATGGGGAACAGCGGCATGATTGCTTTTCGCTTTTTTCCTCATATTTTCCTGCACAGCTTTTTCATCATAGGCGGCAGCTTCTCTCTCCACAAAGGAAATTGCACCTGTCGGGCAGGTTGGCAGACAATCTCCCAAACCATCACAATAATCATCTCGCAGAAGTGTTGCTTTGCCGTTTACCATGCCGATTGCACCCTCGTGACAAGCTTCGGCACACGCACCACATCCGTTACATTTTTCTTCATCTATTTGGATAATTCTTCGAATCATTTTATACCATCCTTTCTCTTGTCTTTCTGGGCATAGTATATTATAATTAAAAATAAAAATCTGTTGTTATAACAACGAAAGGGTAAAAAATATGAAATTATCCGATATGCAGCTATTCCGTGGGTTAGAAGAAGATGACATTTCCTCGCTTTTAAGCTGTTTGAATAGTGTAAAACGCAATTATAAAAAAGGAGAAGTAATTCTTTCAGAAGGGAGTATTATAGAGAATATCGGCATTGTACTGTCAGGCATGGCAATGATATCTTGTAACGATATTTGGGGGAATACCAGCATTTTAGGAAGTGTTGCACCTGGTTCTGTATTTGCTGAGGTATATGCCTGTATTCCGGGACAGCCGATGCTGGTTACAGTGTCTGCCGTGGAAGATACCTCTGTGTTGTTTATGAATGTGGGACGTGTTCTGACTACCTGCACAAACGCCTGCCCTTTTCATACAAACCTTGCACGAAATCTACTGACTGTCTGTGCTCATAAAAGTCTGCAACTTTCACAAAGGATTTTGCACACCAGTTCCAAATCCATACGAGGCCGATTGATGTCTTATTTTTCAGAATGCGCAAAACATGCCGGAAGCAATTCTTTTCTGATTCCATATAACCGCCAGCAATTAGCAGATTACTTGAATGTTGACCGCAGTACTATGTGCAACGAGCTTTCTAAAATGCAGAAAGATGGCATGATTGAATACAAAAAAAATCGTATTTTGCTCAAAGACTGAGATTTAAGGAATGGTATGAATTTGAATAGGGATTGATTTTTTAAGCAAAATCGCTTATGATCTGAAATAGAATATAGTGCTATTATCCACAGTTACAGAGCAAGTGTTATCAACACCGATAACAAAATGATAACATTAGCCTGTATAGGCAGGATAATATGGATAAATCAAATAATCAAAAGAACTGTAAACACGACAGAGAATAATCTCTAAACAAAATTGATTAGTAATTGTCGAGTTTGAATAACCTTTTGTGAAAAATAAGCCATTATTTACAACCGTTCCAAACAAAAAAGTTAAGTTTTGGCAACAATTTGGCAACACAATCTAACGCAAAAGTGTTAAGCAAAAAATAATGTATATTACAATATGAAAGAAGACCTAACTGATTTTCTTTTCCAAACTGGAGAGGAATTTCGGTGAGGTCTTCTTTTTATCTATCCGTCACTTGTATGGTCTGTTGCCATTGGAAAAGGAATTAAAGCAGACCACTTTTTTTCATTTCTTCTGATAGTGCATCCTGGAGTTCTGTATCCAAATCAGCAGAAATGGCATTTCTTACAAAGCCGGTTGTCGGTTCAATATTAGGGTAGTTATATCTCCAATTGTCATACTCATCCTGTGAGAGTTCACCCTGTTTTAACTTGGAATATTGGGTAAGCTAGGCGAAGAGCATAGGTGTTATCTGGTCATAAGCCTGATGATCCTCGTCTAGAGTTATACATGGTGTTAAAAGAGCTTAATGTGAAAATGTATAGTTCGGAATTGTATGATAATTATATGAACGTTGTGGATGCGACGGATAAGAAGCTTGTTGAGGAACAGAATGTGAATTATTACAACAATGAAAAACATTGGAATAGGAGTGGGTAAGAAGAATTATTGAAAAGATGGACAGGTATTTTATTGACTAACAATATCTGTCCTTTACGCTTTACATATATTTGATAAATTGAAAAAATCAATTTCAAATTGAAGTAAACTAGATTTGATGATATAATGAAAAAAGAAATGATAAATAGTTGTAATGATACGAAAGGGATAATAATGGCAATCAGATACAACAAATTATGGAAGAAATTAATAGATGAAAATATGATGAAAGTTGACCTTAGAGATCAGGCAGGAATTACAACAAATGCACTGGCGAAACTAGGGAAGAATGAACATGTAAGTACACAAGTTTTGGAAAAAGTATGTAAAGTATTGCATTGTGAGATACAGGATATCATGGAATTTGTTCCAGACGAGGAAAGGGAAGAAAAGTAATATGGCTAAGAAGAAAACAACTGAAAAGGCATTGAACATAGATAATATTTTATTTAATTGTAGAGATTATTTACGTGCGGCACGTAATTCCGGCTCATTCTTTGAAAAAAGAGATATGATGCTTACGCTAGTGTTCTTGAGGTTTATCGGCGAAAAGTATGAGGATGGAATTGAAAATCTAAAACAGACACTTAAAGAGCAGGGATTAGATCCGGAAGATGAGAACATTAGAGCAGCATTCTTTGATGATGCTACTTTTGCAGATGGTACATATAATTTACCACCAGAAGCAAGATGGTCGACTATTATCAGTACACCGGCACCACAGCTTAATGTTGCACTAGATACAGCTTTGCAAAGGCTTGAGGAAGAAGATCCACAGTTGAAAGGCTGTTTTGTTAAAGGAACATTTACAGCACGCAATTTAGCAGCTAATGATATAAAGAAAATTGTTGATGAAGTGAACAAAATCAGTCATAAGACATTTGGAGAGGAAAAAGACCTTATTGGTCGTGTATACGAATACTTTCTTAAGGAGTTCGCAGTAAATGCTACAAAGGAGGAAGGAGAATTTTATACACCTCATGACGTAGTTCAACTTATTGCAATGATGATTGAGCCTTATGATGGCACCTTATATGATCCTTGCTGTGGTTCAGGAGGAATGTTTATTCAGAGTGCTGAACTTGTAAAGTCAAAGCAGGGAAACTTAAATGGTATCAATGTATATGGTCAGGAAAAAGAACCGGCTACATATCGCCTTGCGAAAATGAATTTGGCTTTGCGTGGAATAAGCCATAATCTAGGAGAAGAAGCAGATTCATCATTTACACATGATTTACACAAGGGATTGCACTTTAACTATATTATGGCAAATCCACCTTTTAATCTGAAAGGCTGGTATAATGATAATTTGAAAAATGACGGTCGTTGGTCTGACTATCAAACACCACCTGACAGTAACGCAAATTATGCCTGGATTTTGCATATACTTTCACATTTGAAGAAAACTGATGGAGTAGCGGGATTCCTTCTTGCGAATGGTGCATTGAATGATAGCGACACATTGGAAATACGTAAGGAACTGATTCAGAATGATAAAATTGAGGCTATCGTTGTTCTGCCAAGAGAATTGTTTATTACTACAGATATCAGTGTTACTCTGTGGATTCTTAATCAGAATAAAAAAGGCGGAAAATACCATGGAAGAAATCTCCGAAACCGCGAGCACGAGATGCTCTTTATGGATTTACGCCAATGGACAGAAAATTCTGTTAAGGGTGAGAGCAAAAAGAAAGTTCGGTTGGATACAGAACAAATTGAGAAGGCAGCAGATATTTATCACACATGGCAATGTGAGGGAACTGATGGAGCAGCCTATGAGATGCCAGAACTTTACCGTAGTGTGTGCATTAATGAAATTGAAAGTAAAGGTTGGGCACTTACACCAAGCAAATATATTGAGTTTATTGACCATGATTTAGATATTGATTATGAAAAGGAAATGACTCGTATTCAATTTGAGATGAAAGATATATTGAAGCAGGAAAAGAAATCCCAGCAAATGCTGGAAGAGGCATTTAGGGGGATTGGTTATGGAATTGACTAAGTATAAAATTGGAGAATTGATAGAATTAACAAATGAAAAAAATGCCAATGGATTATATGGTGAAGATGATGCAATAGGTGTAAACATCGATAAAATTATTATGCCAATGAGAGGAAATTTGGAGAAGAAAGATTTTTCAAATTTCCATTTAGTTCCACCAAGGCACTTTGCATACAATCCAAGAGGAAGTAGAAAACTCGGTATTGGTTTTAATGATACTGAAAAAACATTTATTATCACTTTTAATGACAATGTTTTTAGAATTAAGGAAACAGCAAAGAAAAAAATATTGGACACATATTTATTCATGTATTTATGTAGAAAAGAATGGGACAGATACGCAGAGTTTATTTCATGGGGAAGTTCCACTGAGGTTTTTGATTGGAATATATTTTGTGAAGAAGAAATTTTTCTTCCACCAATTCAAATCCAACAAAAATATGTAGATGTTTATAATGCTATGCTTGAAAATCAGAAAAGCTATGAGCATGGATTGGATGATTTAAAACTATCATTCGAAGCACTGTTGGATGAATATAAACATAAAGTAGAAAAGATGCCTATAGGTTCTCTTCTTAAAGAGGTAGACAACAGAAATATGAATGGTTTAATAAAAAATGTTCAAGGAATAAACATTACTAAGCAATTTATGCCGTCTGTTGCAAATACAAATGGTGTAGATCTTTCAAAATACAAAGTGGTAAATAAAGGACAATTTGTTTTTTCGGGAATGCAGACAGGTAGAGATAAATGCATTCGTATAGCTCTTTTTGATAAGGTTGAACCGATAATTATCTCACCAGCATACGCAGTATTAGAAATAATTGATGCTGATGTTCTTGCAGAGTATGTGATGATGTGGTTTTTGCGTAAAGAAGTTGATCGTCTTGGTTGGTTTATGAGTGATGGAAGTATAAGAACAAATTTAGATATGGATTGCTTTTATGAAATAGAAATCCCCGTTCCGGATATAAATGTTCAGAAATCAATTGTTGAAATATATAATGCTTACAATGTGCGAAGAGATATTAATGAAAAACTCAAAGAACAGATAAAAGATATTTGCCCAATACTAATTAAAGGTTCTATAGAAGAGGCGAGAAAAGCAAAGGAGGCATAAGCCTATGGCTAGATTAAAAGAGTACAATGGTCATTATTGTGAATCAGAATACGAATATGCCTTTATTGGCTTTTTAGAAGCAGAGGGATGGAAATATACTTCTGGAAATAAGCTTTCTCGTGTTACCAAAAGAGATGTGTTGATAGAGGATGATTTCAAGAAATTTATAGCAGATGGAAATCTTGATTTGACAGAAGATGAAGTGACACAGATTTATGATACTGTTCGTCTTGTGGGTGCAGAGAGTGATTTTGCAACATTGCATAAGGTGTACAACTGGTTGGTGGATGGTATCCAATTTACTCCGAAAGATGGTATTGCAAGAATGATACCGCTGATTAACTTTGAAAAGGATGGTGTTAAGAATATCTTTCGGGTGGTGAATCAGTTTACAGTAGAATATACAAATAATGGTCAAAAAGAGAACCGCAGACCGGATGTAATTCTTTTTGTGAATGGTATGCCATTATGTATTATGGAATTGAAGAACCCTGCTGATGCAAATGCGACTATTTATGATGCTTGGGAGCAGATTAATATTCGTTATTGGAGAGATATACCTCATTTGTTGCATTACTGTCCTTTAGCTTGTATTTCTGATGGAGTTAAAACCAGATTAGGAACAGTTCGCACACCATATGAACATTTTTATGCCTGGAGACGTGTTAATGATGGAGATGCTGTATCAACACTTCCATTTGCTGAAACAGAAACTATGATTAAGGGTGTTTATTCTCCTGAGCGTTTTTTGGAAATCTTTAGAGATTACATTTATTTTCAGGATAGTATTTATGATAGTGATGAAGTGGAAATTGTATGCCGTTATCCACAGTTTTTTGCTGCGAGGCTTCTGAAGCAAAGTATTGTAAATTCTGTTGTTACGAGGAGTGGTAAAGGTGGTACATATTTTGGAGCAACCGGATGTGGAAAAACATATACGATGGCTTTTCTTGCGCGTCAGCTTGCACTTCGTTGTACTGATATTCCGGAAATCGGTTCACCAACAATTATATTAATTGTTGACAGAGATGAACTGCAAAAACAAGGTTCAAAGCTTTTTACAAAGAGTAAAGAGTTTCTTAATCTGGGAGAAGTATCTGTTGTAAAAAACAGAACACAATTAAGGCAGGAGCTTGGTGCAAGACAAAGTGGTGGTTTTTATATTTGTACCATTCAGAAATTCTGCGATAGGGAAGATGATAAAATCGGACTTATCAATGATAGGCAGAATATTATATGTTTTTCAGACGAGGCTCACAGAACTCAGCTTGAACATTCTAAGAAAATTCAATTTAGTAAAGATGCCGATGAAAACATGAAAGCTATGGTTTCAAAACCATATGCAAAAGTATTGAAGGAAGCATTTCCACATGCTACTTTCGTTGGTTTTACCGGAACGCCTATTGCGGAAACTTATCAGACCTTTGGTGATGAAATTGATCGATATACAATGGATCAGGCAGTTGCAGATGGACTTACTGTTTCCATTAAGTATCATCCGCGTATTGCAAAGGTATTGCTTGATAATAAAAAAGTAAAAGAAATTGAGAATTATTATAAAAAATGTGTAGATGATGGTGCAACATATGAGGATATCGAAGCAAGTAAGAAAGCAATGAGCTCCATGGAAATAATTCTTGGTGAGCCTTCCAGACTTGAGCGTCTTGCTACAGATATCCACAACCATTATGTTGCGTCTTGCGCAGGTGATCCGGATAGAATACAAAAAGCAATGGTTGTATGTTCTAATAGAAAGATTGCTTATGCATTATTACAGAAGTTTAAGGATAAATACCCGGAATGGTTTGAGGAAAAGAAATCACTGGATGGGGTTTCTGTAACAGAAGAGGAACTGAAAGAATTGAAACCGATGCCATTTATGGCAATGGTATCTAGTGTCGGCAGTAATGATGAAAAAGATATGTATGATTATCTTGGCGGAGTTAAAAATGATAAGCGTTCAGAAGAATTGGATGCTGCTTTTAAACAGGAAAAATCAAATTTCAGTATTGTCATTGTTGTAGATATGTGGATTACGGGCTTTGATGTTCCTTGCCTTACATATTTATATAATGATAAACCTCTCAAAAAGCATTTGCTGATACAGACAATAAGCCGTGTAAACAGAAAATATCCGGGGAAAGAATATGGTATGGTTATCGATTATATTGGTATTCGCGACAATATGCGTGAAGCTATGAAGGTATATGGAGGAGATACATCTGTTGCACCGACATCCGATGATGTTGAGCAGGCTACATCAGTATTTAGAGAAGAACTAGAAGTGTTGAAAAACATGTTCACAGGTTATGATTTATCACCATTTTTAAATCCGGAATGTGATCCTATAGAACGATACAGACTCCTTGCAAAAGCAGCGGAATATGTATTTGTATCAACAGAAGAATTACAGTCGGAAGGAAATAAAGGTGTTCAGAAAGTTTCTTTCAAAACCTACTTTTTAAAAACAGTAAAACGAATGAGGGAAGCTTTTGATATTTGTCAGCCTTCCGGTTATCTTGGGGAAGAAGAATCTGCACTTGCACAATGCTTTATGGCTATAGCAGGTTTTGTTCGTAAGATGAGCGGAACAAGTGAAGTAGACACTGATACGATGAATCGTGCAGTTTCAAAGATGGTTGAAGAAGCATTAAAATATAATCAGGTGGAAAGTGTTCTTGAAAGCGGAGAGGAAGAAGATATTTTTTCTCCGGAATATTTTGAAAAATTATCTGATGTCAAAATGCCGGCAACTAAATTGGAACTTCTTGTGAAAATGCTCCGTAAACAAATTAAGGAATATGGAAAAGTTAATCAGTTAGCTGCAAAATCATTTCAGGAAATGTTGGAAAAGACGATTGCAGAATATCATGAAAGACGTAAACATCTTACTGCTGAAGAAGTTGGTGAAGCACAGGAACAGGCATCAGAGGATATCATTAAGATTGCAACGGAACAGGCTTTAGCTATTCTTCGTCAGATGAACGAAAATAGGGAGAGTTTTCGAAAAATTGGCTTAACATTTGAGGAAAAAGCATTTTATGATATTTTGATTTCTCTGCGTGACCAATATAACTTTGAGTATGGAACAGATAAAGAAGTGGATGGTGTTATAGTCAATGATAAATGTAAAGCTTTAGCAAAGAAAATAAAAGATATTATTGATACAAAATCTTCATTTGCTGATTGGCTCAATAACCAAAATGTAAGAAATGGATTGAAATTGGAAATCAAAATATGCTTGGTGAAGAATGGTTATCCGCCACAGTATAGTCCGGAAGTATTTAACAAAGTTATGGAACAGGTGGAAAATTTTGAGGAGTATTCTGTAACAGAAGGTATAGGAAGTGAAGCAACTACTTCTGGAAAGATTTATGAGTATGAGCCAGAGTATAAAGTGATGATGGTTGCGGAAGATTCGGTTGAGTACGGAAAAGAATAGATGAAGTATTATTTCTAGGGAGGAGTTAGATTGGATTACATAGATATTATCGAAAAGAGTATATATAATATTGATTCAAAAATCTGTGGAATAATTGATGATTATAGAGTATTGCAAGAACCCCAAAAGGTTGCAGATTATGTAATTCAATTTCTTCGCACTTATTTAGAACATATTGCAGCTCGTATATATGCTTATGAAAATCCTAATGAACAAGTACCAATTAGGGGAAAAGATAAATGGTATACCCAATATATGAAACAACTTAAAGAAAGTAATGAATACGGGTACATATGGAGAATGCATCATTCACTTCAGATTTCGACATCTCATTATGTACCTGCGGAGGATGGAGCTATTCGATTAATGGATGGATATTTACCACAATTATATCATCTAAGAGATCAGATGAGAGATAAGTTTGGGTTGTTGTTGCTGAGTAATTTTGAAGATTATCCGCAGGAAAAAAGTTGTGAATTAGATTCATACTATGAAAAAATATATATTGCATTAAAGGCTATAGATTTAGAAGATAGCAAGGAACATACCAATGATAGATATTACATTACACGAAAAAAATATCGTACGGTAAATGGAAAAGGTTTTTTTGAATACACATTGTCATATGCACAGGAAGAGATAACTAAATTTGATAGGTTTGTTGCATATTCATTCAATGATATTCCAGATAATTATTCTATCCAATGTGATTTTTACCAATCAAATATAGATTTTAATGGAGTTGGGATAGATATAAAGTGTTTAATAGCATGGAATGTAGCTATACGTCCATGTGAATTGGAGAAGTTAGCTAGAATATGTGGATATGATATTGTTGTAAAATCGGATAATCTATATTATAAGGCATTAATGAAATTTTTAAGTAGAACAGGAATGAATTTATTGGATATTCTTTTGGCAGATAATGAGGAATATGAAATATACATTCAGCAAATTGAGCTTAGTAAGAAAACTGAATTGAAGGATACTCTTGATAAAATAAGAGAGGTTATCATTAAAGAAAAACCAGGCAGTAATATTTTAAGGTACATCACAGCTTATTTGAAAAATGATGTTATTAGAGACCAGTTGGCAGATCGTACCAATAATCTTCTATCGTATTTGTATTTGAAGAATGAGGCAATTCCGTTTGATGAAATGCCTTATGCATCAAGTTTATGCGGACATAATTTATCAAAATTAAGGTTGCATAAATGTTTAGAAATATATGATTGTGAATGCCAATATGTTTCTTCAATGGTGAATAAAGAGGCTTATGACAGTAATATATTATATGTAATTGTGGATCATGATAAGTTAGATTATTATCAGTATGAAGTGGGTATTTTTAACAATAACTTATATAATAGTAAGAAGCAACAACTTAGGAAAATAGATACTTTTGCAAATCATTTGTATGTTAAAAATTATTATGAAACAACTAAATCTGTTATAGAAAAGTTGCAGAAATATACATTGGAAAGAATCGATGTATATTCTGATATGATTGATAAACAAGCAGACTTTATGCAAGAAATAGATGATGATAATAAACGAAAAATAGTAGCTAATATATATATGAATTCTAAATTAGGAATGATTTATGGTGCTGCTGGAACTGGCAAAACAAGAGTTGCAGAATATATTGCAAAAATATTCGAAGATAAAAATATCCTTTTGCTTGCTAATACAAATGCTGCGAAAAATAATTTGGAAAGAAGAATAAAATCCTCTTGTGATTGTTATACAGTGTATGATTATTTAAAGAATGGATATAGTTGGAAAAAGTATGATTTGGTTATTTTAGACGAGTGCAGTACAGTGTGTAATGAAGATGTTTTGAATTTGTTTGAGAAGTGTAATGCGGAAGCATATTTGCTAATTGGCGACATATATCAGATTGAAGCGATAAAGTTTGGAAACTGGTTTAACTTTGCGAGATATTTTGTTGATAAAAAATCTGTTTATGAGTTAGTAACTCCATATAGAGCAAAAGATAAATCGATTCTACTTGATATGTGGACTTGCGTGAGAAATTTTGATGAAAATATGTTTGAAAGACTGTTAGCAAATGGATTTATATCAACTTTGAATGAGTCGATTTTTGAAAGAGATGATGATGAAATTGTTTTATGTTTAGGATATGATGGACTATATGGAGTTAATAATATAAATAGATATATGCAGAAAATCAATCCATCTAAGCCGATTGAGTGGGGAAACTGGACATATAAGGTCGGAGATAAAGTTCTGTTCAATGAAAGTAGAAGATTTGGAAATGTTCTATATAATAATTTAAAAGGTAGCATACTATCAATTGATAAAAAAACGGATGAAATCGTATTTCAAATATTGGTTGATAAGATTATTTCTGAAAGAGATGTTCTTTTTTCGGATATCAAACTCATTGATTGCGATTGTGAAGGAAAGTCTATTGTTGAATTTAGTGTAAAAAGACGAGTAGAACGAGATTCGGACTCAGATTATTCTGAACAGATTGTACCATTTCAGATTGCTTATGCAGTATCTATACATAAAGCTCAGGGTTTAGAATATAAATCTGTAAAGGTGGTAATCACAGAGGATATTGATGAAAAAATATCCCACAATATTTTTTATACAGCGATCACTAGAACAACAGATAAACTTAAAATTTACATGAGTAAGGAAACGCAGAAGAAACTTGCGGAAAAATTTGTGAAGAGTAATGTAGGATTAAAACAGGCACAATTATTTGCAGGACAGGCTGGATTGAAGTTGAAAAATAAATTGTCCTCGTAGTTGAGAATATGTAAATAATCAAGAATGAAATCGGTTTAAAGGAGTGACTCTGAATGATAGATATATATACAGATAAAAAAGATTCAAAAGATTGGATACTTCAAAACGATTTGTATTTCAATTTAAATACAAGTAATGAAGAAATGTCCCAATATGAAATAAATCTCATTCAGCAAGTAGATAAGGCGAAGCTGACACCAGATAAGCACATTGAAACAAAATATGGCTTAGGTACAATCCGTAATTTGTCATCCGGATGTAAGACATTACTTAATATTGTAAAGCATCCGGATAAAGTGGTGAGTGTAGAGGAATGTGGTCCGAATGTGCTTAATATCATTTTTACTATGGATAATATAAAGATTTATATGTCCAGACCAACGCTTTTTGATATTCCGAATGATGTGCAAATCAGATTCAACGATTCTGATATAGTGACCGGAGGGAGAGGATATAATGCCTGGTGGGGCAAGGAGTATGAAAGGAGAGAAGCAGATGATTTATAAGAATATTACATTTAAAGCAGATCCATTTTCATACAATCTGGAATTTGACGATAGAATAACTCTTGTTGGCGGAGATAGCGGTACCGGTAAAACAGTGCTTTATGAAATGTTAGAAGATCTACGATTAACTAATGAATACAAAGCTATAAAATTGTTTAATTACAAATCAGATAATTTCTCAGAATCGATTGAACAGTGCAGAGATAGTTTTATTGTAGTCGATAATGCAGATAATTTGATTAATGATGAAGTCAGACGTTTTATTAATTTTGAACCGTCGAATCAATATATGCTTTTCCTACGAAATTGCGACGGACTAAATGTATCTGATAAGAGTTTTAAGGTGTTGAAGTTTGACAATAATAGAATAACACTGGAAGAGGAGTTGTGATATGAAATATTTATGGACGGAAGATACCGGCGCAGGACTTCACTTCTGGGAATTGGTTAATCAACTTTTCTTTGATGATGCATTTGTAATCGAAAGCAAGGGAAGCAATCAAGGCTTATTGGATGCGTTGTCAGATATTGACATGAAAGAGGACGATAAGTATTATATTGCATTTGATTATGTGGTTGATAATCAGGATATTCGTAACAAGTATCGTATATTGAAATCAATAGCAGATAAGGCAGAAGGGAAGATTATCATTCTGAATATGATTTGTTTTGAATACCTGATTCTTGCTTTTGATAAGCTGGTGGCATGGACAGGCACTGGAAAGACAGATAAAATCAAGATCCGTGAAGAGGTTTTATCAGCAATTGAGGATCATAGAATCAACTTGTCAAAGATTGATGATGTGAAGACATTACAGTACTTGGCAGGTTTTAAGAGATACTCTACAGAGCGTGTGATGAAATCATTGGTGGGTGAATTTACACAAAACGAGAAGTGGTCCGTTAAGGGGGCGCTTATGGGCGAGTGTTGGTATAAGGATTGCTGTGTGTCGGAACATCCAGATAATCGGAGGTGTGGTAAGCCGAAGATTGAGGATGGGAATGAGAAGATGAGGATGTTGATACAGTCGGAAAAAGTGCAGAAAATAATTGGAGAAGTCATTATTTAAATTATATCTACTAACAATTGACAGCTGTATTGTAAAAAAGGAAGTGAAGATTTGAAGATTACACATGTTAAAATACGCAATTATAGAAATTTAAGGGATATAGATATAGGTTTAGCAGAAACAGTAGCAATTATAGGGGAAAATAATAGTGGTAAAAGCAACTTTTTAAAAGCAATCACGCTTCCTTTTTTGACTGATGATAATACACATATCAGTAAGAAATTATCATGGATTGATATAAACAATGAAACTAAGAAATGCTATTATAAGAAAATTATTCTGAATCAAAATAAAATTAGGAATGATGAGATTACTGTTGAGCAATTTGCAGAATTTTTACCGACAGTAAGTGTTGAAGTGAATATTCAGGCAAGTGGTGCAGAGGAATATTATGTTAAGGATATGTCGTATGCAATCGAAGATGGAGAAATTCAATATGGAATAAAATATGAGTTCGCTCCTAAGAATTGCGCAGACATATTCAGAGTGGTAAAAGAAGTTGTATCTCAGACTGAAATTAACGATGCAAATTTAAAAGAGGTTAAAATGAATCTCTTACCAGTAGAATATTATAATTATTCAATAAAAGTTTCGGATGGTAGCAATGTGCCATATGATACATTGAGAATGTTCAAGTACGAGGCTCTTGAGGCAGAAAGAGATGATTTTTCAAAAACTAAGAATCAGTTGGGCTCAAAATTTTTGGTTGATTTATTGAAAGATAGACTTTCTGATCAGGATAAATTGAAAATAGAAAAAGAATATAGTCATTTCTTTGAGGCACTAAAAGAAATTAGTGATATTAATGATATAATTAACTGGCAAGAAACATCTGAGCTAAAGGGTGCAAAGAAGTTTTTTTCGCACATTAACATTCTGCCTAATATGCCACCAATGCAATCTATTTTAAGTAGTGTAAGGTTGGGATATTCAGAAGAAGAATTGTCAATGCAAGGATTGGGATATCGTAACTTAGTATTGCTGTTTGTGCTGATTAATTCACTGCTTGGAAAGGAAACAGATATTGCTCTGGATGTTTTAACGATAGAAGAACCGGAAGCTCATTTGTGTATTAATAATACAAGATTGATGGTAAGTTTTTTAAAAGCATTTACGGATAAGAATAAAACTGTGCAGTTGTTTTATTCCACACATAGTACTGAATTCATTAACAAGATGAATTTAAAAAATGTGGTGGTTTTACATAATGGAAAAGCTTACTCATTTGCAGATGAATTAGAGGATGAAGATTTTGCATATTTAGCAAAGAACCCTAATTTGGATCTTTTTAAACTATTTTTCTCTAAGAAATGTATTTTGTTTGAGGGAATATCGGAAGAATTATTAATTCGTTCTTATATTGACTCAAAAGAAACATTAAGTGACATTGAAGTGCTGTCATTTCATAAAGGGTTTAAAAAAATAATGAATATTTGGAAAAAAGTCAATGAAGGTTCTGGCAATAAATTGGGCATTGTTCGTGATTATGATAATCAACCTAACGCTAAGAAGCAACATGATAAATATAATGATGATAAGGAAATATGTGTTAGAACAACCGAGTATTATACTTTAGAACCGGAAATTGTAAATACGGGTGACAACTATAAGATATTGAAGAACAAATATGGAGATGTTTTTGGTTGGAATGATATGACAGCTGAGCAGCTTACAGAAGCGTGGAAAAATGCAAAAGCAACTGATATGTTTACGATTTGTAAAGATTTAGCTAGTGGAGAATTAGAAGGTTTTCAAATGCCAAAACATATCCAAGATGTTATAGATTTTCTTTCACAAGAGTCAGAAGAGGTGTTATAAAGTGGAAATAAATATAGCAGGTGCAGGAGCAGGAAAGACTACAAAGATGTCTGATAAAATAATACTTCTTCGTAATCAAATTGATGCGGAAAAGAAAATATTTTGCGTTGCATTTACTAATAGTGCCGTAGATTGTATTCGTAGAAAGCTGTGCGAACATTATGTACAAATTCCGGAAAACATAATAGTGAGTACGATTCATTCGTTTTTGTATAGGGAAATAATAAAGCCATATTATCATTTACTTTATGGAAAGAAATATGAAAAAATTTCTATTGCAGAATTACCACAAGACGCAAAGTATAAAAATGCAAAGATTAAAAGACTTGATGATATGAATGTACTTCATCAAACAGTAATTCCTGAACATGCTAAATGGGTATTGTGTAAAAAATCAAAGGATACAAAAAATATAAAAGATGGGAGACAAATAATTAAAAATGCAATTGTAAAATATTGTGGTGCAATCTGTATAGATGAAGTACAGGACATAGATAAGCATATGCAAGAAATTATAGAAGAATTAAGTGGAATGGAAATCCCAATGATACTGATGGGAGATCCGAAGCAGGATTTAAAAGGATTTAAATGCTTAAGAAATCTTATGTCTATATACGAACAAAATGTTAGATATATATCAGAATGTCATAGATGTCCGCAATTACATTTAGAACTGTCAAATCGTTTGGTAGATAAAAATGAAAAGCAGAAATCTGAAAAGGACTCCGGTCAATTATCAGTATATTATGAAAGTGAAATTGATTGCCACACATTAATTGAAAGACAAAAATATGATTTGATGTATATATCCCAGAAGCAAGGGGTGTATGAAACACACGACTACAAGAAGAATAACATAAGAGAGAATTTAGCGGAAGAGCTTGAACCATTGCTGTTTGAGAATCATCCAACCAAAGATGCTCAGACAGTTAAAAAAGTAGCGTATTATTATGCAGGGAAGATGATTGAAAAGTACAGGAGTACTAGAGAGAAAAAAGATGCAATGACATTACTGAGCAATTGGGAAAAAATAGATTCAAGAAGATATGGCATCATCATAAATCTTTTTGAAGATGAAAGCCCAATAAAACAAGAAGATAAGATTTTTGTAAAATCTATAGACTACATAAAGGGAATGGAGGGTGAGAAGTGTTTATTCATTCTCACAAATGACTTGGCAGCACATTTATTTAACAATAATACAGAGACGAATAAAACAAAGAATAAACTTTATGTAGCACTTACACGTTCGCTAAATGAATTGTCGATATACATATTAAAAGAGGTTGAGGATAAATACACAAAGAAGAGAATACAGGATTTTTTTGAAAGATATCTTTGAATATAAGATGATAATAAAGGTGGTGATGAGATGTTGGTAGATGAAATATGGGATTTCAAAAGTATTAACATGGGACGCGAGTTAGAGATTTCTGGAGAATTTATATATGAATCAGCAAAGAAAACAATGTCGATAACTGGATTAAATAATCAATATGAGATTAATATCATATTGTATACCGGAGCAGTTGGTATAGAACGGTTACAAAAAATTTATTTGTGTCTTGTTCTACAAAATCCAACTGATAAGGAATCTGTTCCAAAGTGCCTTGTAGAACATAACCATCATGAATTAGAAAAAGAAATTGAGAAATATACTACAGAACAACTTTCAAAAATGGAAGAAGTCTTTTGGGAGTTTTTTCTAATTATTATAATAATTACCGATATGCAAATTATATACCGGGAAAAAATAGTAGTGAGTTGAGAAAGTTATTTATTAGTTTTTTGAAAAAACAAAATGGAAAATTTAATTTTGATGAGCCATGTGCTTTGATCCAGTTTGATGCATTCAAACGTTTTTACATAAATGAATTGGGAAAATTGGCTAGATATTATTTTGAATTAATAGAACATAAGGCAAGAGATATTAATACGTATACATATGAGATTGACTCGTATTCAAATGCTGCAAGAGTCTTTTTATCAACTCAAAGAAGATCTTTTTATGAGCAGATGGTTATTGAACAAAATTCAATAAAAGAGCTACTGCTCTATATGTATAAGAATAAGCGAGAGTCTGGTGCTTTTAGATTACTGAATGATATGGAATCTTTGGAAATGGATGATGCACTAGTAAATGATTATTTAGCTGATTTATGTGAGGGAAAAGTCAATAATTGGTTGATAGATTATGTAGACGAGCTGTATGAAGAAATGGAAGACATAAAGAAAAGAAAAGAGCGTAAGGAATTATTGGCATTGATTGGAAATAGATCGGTTTTGTTTGATTTTGATGATTTTGAAGATGATGAAAATGAATCATACCACAGGAATATGTTTGAAAGCGACGATATTGAGGGAGGAGAGAATTTGTAGTTGCAAAAAATGAAAATTAACTTGTCATTCAGGTATCATCAAGTTATAATATTCCCATGGCAACAGTTTGGCAACAACCATTCAGTAGGTCAAAATAAATAGTGTAATTGATATATAAATATGCCCCATACTCGACCGAAACTTAAATAAAATAAGTTAAGTGATGTTTGGGTCATAAAGAGTTTGAATAATTGCAATTATTTTTTCGCACTGCCTTTTGACATTTAATTGCAGGGAGAACTTCGCCTGGAAGAACAGTGTGAATGGTATCGCGCAATGTTTGAGGCCTGTAAGAAACGACCATGGCTTCGTGGCTTTGCTTTATGGGAGTGGGCACCAAAGCTGCCTTCTGCTTCCGAGGCATGGAAGGACGACAGCTATGAAATATGTGAGAAACCGGTGCAGGTGATAATAAAGAGATTCTATGAGCATGAGGCAGGAACCTCATTAATGTAATATTTGTAAAGGAAAAAGAACAGTCTGTTTTGATGGGATTAATTTCTGTTATGACAGACTGTTTTTTCTATTCCATTATCAATAATTGATTTGCGGAAAAACATCGAAATATATGTGTCGTGAGGAGAAGTTTATGCTGTATATAATACTATTAGCTGAGTTATATGGGCATATGTCAAAAACATTATTGACATATGTCTTTTATAGGACTATTATATAAGAAAAGCGAGAAAGGAGCAGTTTATGCCGAGACCAGTAAAATGCAGAAAAGTTTGCCATTTCCCCAATGTTTTAGAATTCTTTCCGGCAGATGATACTGAGAAAAAAACACCTATTGTTCTGACGGTAGATGAGTATGAAACCATCCGTCTTTTGGACAAGAAAGGTTATAGTCAGGAGCAGTGCGCAGCATCTATGCAAGTCGCAAGAACAACGGTTCAACGAATTTATGAGATTGCCAGGAAGAAAATAGCAGATGCACTCATTGATGGATATCCGCTTAAAATTGAAGGTGGAGATTTCAAAATCTGTGATGGTCAGAGCGGTAACTGTAGGCTTGGAGGATGTTATAAGCAGGAGCTTCATCAAAAATATGCAGCAGAAAAAGGAGAAGGTATCATGAGAATAGCAGTAACGTATGAAAATGGACAGATTTTCCAGCACTTTGGACACACAGAGACATTTAAGATTT
>OLQC01000709.1_pt1 | contig 32424 bp, 57 predicted proteins | sample 1672471 | NCBI WGS metagenome assembly OLQC01 (sample SAMEA3136689, study PRJEB25190) | human gut metagenome | biome: human gut; feature: human-associated habitat; material: faeces | place: Austria | collected 2013 | reverse complement strand
TTCGGCAATGCGCAGGTCTTCGGCAATGCGCAGGTCTTCGGCAATGCGCAGGTCTTCGGCAATGCGCAGGTCTCCGGCGATGCGCAGGTCTTCGGCAATGCGGACTACGCTGTCGTTGCAGGCTTTGGCCGCTACTTCCGCACGACCACATTTTTCCGCTGCAAGGATAAAATTCTCCGCGTACAGTGTGGTTGCTTTTATGGTGATTTGGCGCAGTTCCGTGAGATCGTCAAGAAAACCCACGGCGATAGCAAATACGCCAAAGAATATCTCGCAATTGCCGACTTGATGGAGCTGCATTTTTCTGATGAGTGTTGAGGTGAACAATGAACAACATACAAATTTTCAAATACGAAAACAACGATGTGCGCACGGTGGAGATGAACGGCGAGCCGTGGTTTGTAGGCAATGATGTAGCTGCTGCACTTGGTTATGGAAAGGGAAAATCTCTTGCTAACGCTGTAACAAATCATGTTGATTCTGAAGATAAAGGGGTCACTGAATTGATGACCCCTGGCGGTAAACAAAACGTAACAATTATCAACGAGTCCGGCTTGTACAGCTTGATTCTTTCCAGCAAACTTCCCACCGCAAAACAGTTCAAACGCTGGGTCACGAGTGAAGTTTTACCCAGCATCCGCAAGAACGGCGGTTACATTGCCGGGCAGGAACAGCTTTCGCCGGAGGAATTGATGGCGAAAGCCCTGCTGGTTGCCAACAAAACGTTGGCTGAACGGGATGCCAGAATTTCGGAACTGACGGTTCAGAACACTATCATGTTGCCGAAAGCTCGATATTTTGACGAACTGATCTCACGGAATACACTTACCAATTTCCGTGAGACCGCAAAAGAGCTTGGAATCAGCGAAAAGGCTTTTATCCGCTTCCTGATTGACAAGAAGTACATTTTCCGCAACCAGCGCGGCAAGCTCATGCCGTATGCAGACCGCAGTGATGGCTTGTTTGAAGTCAAGGAATGTTACAACGAAAAGACCAACTGGAGCGGCATCCAAACCCTAGTAACCCCTAAAGACCGCGAAACCTTCCGGCTGCTGTGTTTGAAAGCTTTGTGAAAGGAGAGAAACATATGAACGATAAAAGCGTAACCAGTTTTGGGAATACCACTGTTACCCAGACGGCACATGAGATTGACCTGAAAGTCGGCCCCGACATCAAGATTCCGCCGGAGGTCACATTCAAGGACGTGAAGAATGAAACTGTCCTTGGTGACCCGAACAACATGCACATCACAACCGGCCACTTCAATTTGTCCGATTTGAAGAAAAGGAGTGAAACGCATGAGTAAGGAAGATGTGGCGTTGTCCTTATCCGTTCTGGCCCTTGCAATCAGCATTATGGGGGCCGTGAGGTTTTGAAAGGAGGGGAGCATATGCCCCGTGAAAAGCCCCATTACCAAGAAACCCTTGTAGACATTCGCGCCCGCGCTGCTGAACTTTACCCCGGCGAGCTGCTGTTTGGCTCCACAAAGGTTGCCAAGATTCTTGGCAAATCTCGTGGCTGGGTATGGCAGCATTACGGTAGCTTACGTGATTTGACCGTTGAACAAATTGCAAGCCTTATCTGCTGATTTCCGACACACAAGCGTTGGAAAGGCGGAAACAACAAGAAAGGACACTAACATGAATGCAAACAAAAAGAGCCGCCCAGTGTACTGCAATACACTGAACGGCAAAAAACGTGAAATTTTCCGGTTCCACAAGTCCATTTTAGCCCATATTGTTCCGGTTTGCAAGTGCTTTGCAAACTTTACCCTGCTGGGTTGTGCAATTGGCACCATTTGCGCCGCTGCTGGCCTTGCAGAGGGTGGCGGGGTCGCATCTTTGGCCGGGCTTATTGCCTGCCTGCTGGGCGGATGGGCCGCTATTACGCTGCGGGAGGTATTGGCGTGAACCCTTTTGAGATTGAAATGGCATTTGAATACAATGACCCGCAAAAATACCTGGTGTTTTTTGAAACTGTCCAAATCGCAATCCTGGACACGAACAACAGCGAACGATGGAAATACGACCAAATTTTCGCAGCCTACTGCGCTGCAATGAGAGGCATGGCAAAACGACTGGATGAATCGGATAAAGCAAACAATGATCGATCTTGATTTCCCCGGCTGCGGCGCAGCGGACGAATACGGCCACCCCATTATGTGCGAGGATTGCATTTGGGGCGAAACGTGCATCGATAGCACGGTAAGGGAGGATAACGATGGAACTGAAGAACTATAGCATTGAAGCCACAGGAAGCCTTTACTGCTCGGAAAACTTTGCAACCATCTGTGTTGATGGGCAAACCTATGGCATTGAAAAACTAATCTACGAGATGATGAAAAGCCTGAAAAAGGAAGAAAATCTCGGAATTGAAACGTGCGGAACACTGAACATCACGTTCACCAGAAAGCTAGAAAAGCTGACTGTGAACGGGACTGTGAAAAAGGAGGAAAAGGCATGAGCACCCCCAATCTGAAAGGAGAAGCCGTCTGATGTTTAATGAGAAGGAAACGGAGTATTCTACTAAATCTCGGCAGGAGATTCCCGTTATGCAGACCCCCAAATATATTGCAAGCCGTGATAAAGCGTTAAAGGCGATTGCAGACCGCCCATACCTTAAAGAATCTGATTTTTGGATTCTCATGAACGAAACCAAATCCGGGAAGATGGCGTACACAGGCCTGATTATCAACCACAATGCTTGTCTTAAAATCAACGACAATATGCCGGAGAAGGACAAATTCAACCCTGAGTGCGTGTCTGTTGACAAATCCGGCTACGGCAATTCGCTTGTGTACACCTACATAAATAAAGCACAAGGCATTTATGAGGTTGGTGAAGCGTCATCAACGAATTGCAAGAATGCTTATCCTTACGCGATGGCTTATAAGCGGCTGTTTGATCGCACTGTCCTTAAAATCTGCAAGCTGGCATTTGATGGCATTTACTCTGACAGTGAAGCGGATGAATTTAAGGAACGGTACGAAGAAGAACCGCAGCAAGTTACAGCTACACCGGAAGTCACTCTGCAAGCCGTGAAGGACTTGGCTTTGACCGCGCTGAAAGGTTACGCCCAGCGCACAGGCAAAGACAACAAGGCCGTCAACGAGGAAGTGCGAACCTTCATCGGCAAAGCCTATAAGGACTTCACCGCCGACGACTGGCGCGGCGTTGCAAAGGAGTTTGAACGCAGAAAATGAGCCATACAATCAACATCGCGGATGCTACCTTGATGGGTGAGATTTTGATGCTTCGTCTTAAAAGCAAGCCGGACATGGAAGAAGCGCAGAACTTTGCGAACGAAGTCAAATCCGGCCCCGGCAAGCTGTTTGCAGGTGTTTTTGGCGAGGTACGGAAAAAGCGCAGCCTGACTTCTAACGCTTATGCGTGGACGCTGATGAACCAGCTTGCCGAAAAAATCAACCGCCCCGTGCTAGACATTTACCGCGATCTTGTGCGGGATGTTGCAGGTGCAAGCGATATCGTCACCATCAAGCAGGAAGCAATAGAAACCTTTAAGCGCGGATGGGAAAGCCAGGGACAGGGCTGGCAAGTTATTTTGCTGGATACGATGCCCACCCCAAACGGAACGTTCTGCACTCTGCAATGCTGGTATGGTTCCAGCGTATACGACAGCAAGCAGATGCACCGCCTGTTGGAACTGATTGTGCAGGAGTGCCAGCAGCAGGGAATCCCCACAATGACACCGGACGAAATTGCAAAGCTGAAAGGACTGACCGGCGAATGAAAAACGAATTTGGTGTTGCGCTTGATTCCAACGGCTATGCACCATCCATCATGCCAAACAAGAAAGACATGTTCGGCCACCCACAGTGTTATTGCTGCCTTAACGGCCACGCTTTGGTACGGCATGAAGTACTTTACGGCCAGAACCGGGCAAAAAGCAAAGCACTTGGCCTGTGGATTTTGGTTTGCCCGGATTGCCACAGATGGATTCACGGCGAAAAACAGCGCTGGCCCGAGGTGGAAGGGCTGGATGCTGGGATGCGGCTTGAACTCAAGATGACCGCACAGCGCATGGCAATGATTGATTACAGCTGGACAAAGGAAGAGTTTGCCCGGCGGTTTGGAAAGAATTATTTTGAGGATTAAAGACATGTTGAATGTAGTTGCACTTATGGGAAGACTGGTTGCTGACCCTCAGCTGCGCCAGACTACAACAGGTAAAAATGTTGCATCGTTCCGCATTGCAGTTGACCGGGGACGCAAGGATGCCAACGGCCAGAATCAGGCAGATTTTTTTGACATCGTTGCCTGGGACAAGAGCGCAGAATTTGTCTGCCGCTATTTCCAGAAAGGCAGTTTGATCGCCGTTGAGGGCCGTTTGCAGAGCCGGAACTATCAGGACAAGAGCGGCAACAACAGGAACGCCGTAGAGGTGGTTGTAAACAACGTTTCGTTCGCAGGCAATAAAGAACCCGCCCAAAGTCAGAACGTGGCTAATAGGGCCGTTTCTGCGCCTGTGGCGGCAAACAATGAGTACGAGCCGATTGAAGATGACGGTGATCTCCCTTTTAATTTTTGAGCGAAAGGCAGGTGATGAGATTGGGTTTTGTACATGGGACGCAGTGGACGGACGATATGGTACAAGCACAGGAGTTTTGAAAAATGGCAAACGAAGGGTACATCAAGCTGTACCGCCGCATGATGAAATGGGGGTGGTACACAGACACTCCAACAAAATGTGTGTTCCTGCATCTGCTATTTCTGGCCTGCTATGAACCCTGTTATTACAAGGGGGTTCACTTGGAAACCGGACAGGCAGTTGCATCTATCCGCCAAATTTCAACAGATACCGGCATATCTGTTCAATCTGTGCGCACTGCTTTATGTCATCTAAAATCAACACAAGAAATAACACAGTGCGAACACGGAAAATTTAGCGTGTTTACGGTGAATAATTACAGCGATTACCAATGCACTAACACAGAATCTAACAAACAGGTAACACAGAACCAACACAGTGCTAACACAGACCCTTATATAAAGAATAATAAAGAAGTTAAGAATACCCCCTATACCCCCCAATGGGTTGACGTGATTTCTCCTCGATTTGACACCTTCTGGTCAGCCTATCCCAAGAAGACAGGCAAGGCAGATGCACGCAAGAAATTTGAGAAGCTTGTTACTGACGAATCTACCTTGTCCGCAATCCTGAAAAGCCTTGAGTATCTCAAGACCACAGAACAGTGGCAGAAAGATAGCGGCAAGTATATTCCGTATCCTGCTACCTGGCTGAATCAAAAACGCTGGGAAGACGAAACAGCGCAGCCGCCTGCTGAACCCCGCAAGTCTGAAGACCTGATTCCTATCTATGACCGGGAATACACACGGGAAGATCTGATTAACGGCGTTGTTCCCAAACTCATTGGGTGGAAGGAGGCAGGCAAATGAATACAGCTGTTGCGGAAAAAGCCGTTATTGGCATCATGCTGATAGAGCCTGACCGGCAAAGCGAAGCGTTCAAAAGCCTGACAGCGCAGATGTTCAGCATCAAAGACCTGGGTGATATCTTCCTGCTTTGCAAGGAGCTTGATCGCAGAGGGGAACGGGCGGATGCAGTATCGATAATATCACGCTGCAAAGAAAACATCAAGGCGATTGCTTACGAATGCGCCCAGACAGTTCCATCGGTGAGCGGATTTAACACCTACATCAACTGTGTCCTGGATGGATACCGGAAGCGGCTGATGATTTCCAAGATGAGCGAACTTGTGGCATCGGATGCAGACGCGGATGAAATGTTCGGCGCGGTTGCCACCATGATGGAAAAGCAGCAGCACATTATGGAGCACCAGCGCCAGCGCAGCGCAAAGGACTTTGCTGATGGCATAGAGGACTTCCTGCAATGGCTGAAAAAACCGAATGACAACATCCAAACGGGTTTTGGAACGCTGGATAAGCTGACCGGCGGACTTGTACGAAGCGGCGTAACAGTGATTGCTGCCCGGCCCGGCAAAGGCAAATCTACACTGGCCCTACAAATGGCGGCGCAGATATCGCAAACCTGCCTGACGCTGTACCAGTCAATGGAAATGAGCCGGGAACAGCTTTACACAGCAATCTTTTCCCGATGGGAACAGATCGACAGCATCCGCATCACAAATCATGCGCTGACCGAAGAGGAAGAAAGCAAGATTGCAGAGGATGCAGAAATCCTGAAAAGGCGGTACAAGCTGATTCTGGATGATTCCAGCCTGACCAGCCTTGCAGACGTTGAACTGACCATCAAGGAGCGAAAACCGGAAGTGGTTGTCATTGACCATCTGGGACTTGTGGCACCACCGAACGCCAAAGAAAAGCGCAATGACGAATTAGCGGCCCTTACACGGGGATTAAAGCAGCTGGCAATGAAATATCATGTCTGCATCATTGAGATTGTACAGGCCGCGAGAGCCGCCGACACGGGACTTATCAAGATGTCCGACATGTTCGGCTCCGCCACCATTGAACACGATGCAGACATGATTCTTGCCATTAACCCGGAACACTACACCAAATTGCGAGAACAGCGGGAAGAAGAACCGCCAAGCGAAAGCGATACCGTGATTGAGATCGTCAAGAACAGGCACGGCGCTTGCGGACAGCTTGATTTTGCGTGGGTGAAGCCGTTCCATCTATTTTGTGAGGTGACAAACATTGACTAACCGAGAAATGTACATGCAGCTTGCACAGACTTGCACAGAAAAAACGATTGAACTTGACCGGGAAATGGAAAAATACAGCGAGAAGTTGATAAAGTGCGCTTATGACGCAGCACAATGGAAGCTGAAAGCAGCGGAATTCCGGGCAAAGGCACGGGAGGAAGGCATGTGATCTACAAGTACACCATCCCGCTGCCGCCGGTCACGAAAAAGAACTCACAGCGCATTTTGGTGAACCGAAAAACGGGAATGCCGTTCATAGCTCCTAGCAGCGCCTATAAGCGCTACGAAGAGCAAGCCGCAGGCCGCAACGCATATGCAGGATGGGAGGGATGATATTGCAGAAAACAACGATTCCGACCCCTACCGAGGATGCAGAACAGATTGCCTTAATGCAGTGGGCTGAGATGCAATCCGGGAAATATCCACAGCTGAAAATGCTGTTTCACATTCCTAACGGCGGGAAACGCAATCCGCGTGAAGCGGCAAGATTTAAGCAGATGGGCGTGAAACCAGGCGTCCCAGATTTGTATTTGCCCATCAAGCGCGGTGAGTATTACGGGCTATTTGTGGAGCTGAAACGCCAGAAAGGCGGCATTGTAAGCCCATATCAGCGCTATTGGCTGCAAAAGCTGCGCGCCGAAGGATACGCCGCAGAGGTTTGCCGTGGCTGCAACGATGCGCAAGGCGTTATTCTGCGCTATCTGATAGGGCAATACAAGGAGCGTGAACTATGATCGGAACACTATCCGCCCCATGTGAGCACTGCCCGGAACGCCACACGCTATGCCATAGCACTTGCAGCAGGTATCTTGCATACCGCGCCAAGATGGATGACATCAGCAAGCAGCGCATGCAGGCGCAGGCGCTGAACGAAGCGGATGTGCTCAGGGGAGACAAAATCCGGCGGGATGTGAGGAATCACGGCCTGCCGGGCCACAGGAGGAGATAAACATGAAAGCCAAAATACAGCTCCCGGCCTGCTACAAAAAAGAAGCGGAAGCTTATATTGCAAAGCTTGAAGCTGAATCAATCGCAAGGGTGCATGAGGAAGTGATGAAAGAACGGCAGGATATTGCACTGCGATCACTGTATTTGTGCCTGCTGGCCTGCTATCAGGTGGGACTGAAGCCGTCCACGCTGGTTAAAATCCAGAACGCCATGAGCGGCCCTGTCACGGAAAAGTATTCCAGCTACCGCGTTGACCAGCTGGCAGACACATGGGCGCAGGTTACACTGCAAAACATCGGGGTTGATGTGGCTGAAACGGGGGAACAATTATGAGCTTTGAAACGCCTGAAAGCATGAATATTAGCGAATCACAGCTGGCGTTTGAGGGACTGGCATGAGAAAAGCCGAATATAAGCGCATGCGGGGCGTAAAAGAAAATTACGTTCAAGACCGGCTGCGGCTGAAAAGGATATTCTGCACCAGCATTAAGCATGTGCGCTGGATGAAACGATATATCAACCGCGCACCGAGACACAAAGAGAAACGGGGGAATATGGATTATGACGACTGAAGAAATCAGCGAAATCTTGAAATTGCATAAAGCATGGAGAAATTACTACAACTGCTTTGTGGAAAGCATTACAGATATTGAATAAGGAGTAATCGCAATGGGATTTGGTATTACAGTCAGCCGCTACGATGTGGGAAAATGCCCGCACTGCGGAAAACCTATCAAAGGCACAATCCGTGGCTATGAGTATTCGGCAGGCTATGACTGGAAAAGGTTTCTCGAAAAAATCGGATATTATGCGCCCTATGGAATACGCAAGATAGAGCCGGAACGAGATTTTTATGGCAAGGATATGACGCTCACATCCGAACAGGCGAAAGACCTTGCAGAGTTTGTCAGAGTATACAGACCGTACCAATGGGTAAGCATTGGGTGGCTTGTCGATCGCGCTACAGAAAACGGCGATTTTGTGGTTATAAACGCAGATTGGTAAGGAGTAAGACTATGGATATAGTTGATTTTTTCAAGACGGCAAACAGATTATGCAAAAATAGAACCAGCGGAAAATGTCCTATTTGGAAAAACGGCACGTGCATGAATGATTTCGGAGACGATTCGGCTAAAAGCATTGAAGAAACGATTTCAAAAGTCGAGCAATGGGCGAAAGACCACCCCGTCAAGAATGGATTGAAGCACCGGATGAAGGTGCAGACGGAAGCTGGGAAGCTTGCTCTCGCTGTGCATGGGAATCCAGATGGGCAGCATCAAAGTACAAATATTGCCTGCACTGTGGCGCAAGGATGGTGGAACTGAAATGATGGTTTTTAGCTGCAAGGCTTGCGGAAAGCCGATTGTGTTTATTGCCACCGTGGCCGGAAAAAAGATGCCATGTGACGCAATGATGCGGGCCTACGAGCCAGATGCGGACGGCCCGGATACCATCATTACCAAGGACGGCCAGATGGTGCGCGGACGCGTCTTAGCCAATGCTTCGGACGGCGGTAATTTTTTAGGGCATATCCCACACTGGGCCAACTGCCCCGGTGCCGCAGGGCTGCGTAAAATGCGGAATCCGAGGTAATTTTCATTAAAAGCGGAGGAATAAAATGGGTTTGGGCATTGGAGAATGGGTTAATGGATATTTTGTTACGATTACGACGAGTCCTGAACGGATATATGTGCGGGTGCGCAAATATAAGGCTGGGGCATCTGTAGAACAACCTCCCGACTTTGACAAAACTGTATTACTTGACAACAATGAACATAACAGGCGCTTTGTCAACGCATATAAAGGCACTCTTTGCGACTACGTAGCGAGATTGCAAATTCCTATAGGCGGATACGCGGTGATAGAACCGCGATTAACAAATATGCAGAAAAGATTGGTGGCTATGAGCTGAAAATCGAAAGGCGGTAAGACGATGGACGCTGTAACGTATATCAAAGAAGCAATGAGAATGTGTAAATCGGCAGGGGATGATTGTGAAAACTGCCTGGCAAAAGTAGAAAGATTTTGCCCAGTTAAGTTGAGCAACACAGTTCCGTACAAAATGCAAGGCAACGAAGAAAATGCTGTCTCGGTTGTTGAGAAATGGGCTAAAGATAACCCCATCAAGACACGAATGACTGAGTTTTTGAAAATGTTTCCGGCTGCAACGATTGCTGATGACGGGATGCCTGATATAGACCCATGCGATATAAATCAAAAACTTTTGGGTCGGTGTCAAGAGGACGGCTGCGAAAAATGCCGCCGCGAATTTTGGTTAAAGGAGATAGAAAGATGATGAAAAAAGAACCTGAATCTTGGGATGCCGCGTGGAATGACCTTGATAGAGCGTTTTCCATTTCATGCAAACCCACAGCTAAAAGAGTTCCCAAAGGTTATGTTTTTGACGAAGATAAAAGTGTGCGCTGGAACGCCGAACAGGTCGAAAGTCATAACGTTGAGATACAGAAAGAAGTTTCCGAAAAGCAGAAAGCGAGAAGCCTTGCTATCAATAAAGCCACAGATGCTATTATTGCCCTTATTGTTGATGAATTTTATGGTGAGATTAACAGTAAGCAAGCCGAAGTTATCTGGAATATTGCCTATGAAGGATTGTATCTATCTTTGGAAAATTGTGAAGGTGGCGCTGTCGTGGTAGCTTGCGACAATAGCACGGGCTTTGCATATATCGAAGAATTTGACAGCGTGAAAGCTGCTATCAAGTGGCTTTGGTTGTGTAACCCACTGGATGCCGCTCCCCGAACCCCCGGGAGGCGACATATAATGACTAACAAAACCTACGAACGAGCCTTTAACATCGCCATAAAATACGGCTTTTGCAGTGATTGTGTGCAGGATCTCGACAAGGGTCACTGCCACGAATGCGATTGCTACCAGAGCGCCGTAAAGGTGATCCGCGATGCGTTAGAAAAGCTGGACGCTATCGAGGAGTCTAAAGCGACCATTTGGCACGATGCACAGAATGACCCGCCTAAAGAAAACGGAGAATACCTTTGCTACTACGAATACTTCCGTTATGGTAACTACAACTGCATGTACCGCACGATGGATCGTGGACAATTTTTCAATGGCCATTGGGGAGGTGAGCCTAAGAACGGAACTTGCGCAAAAGTGCTCGCATGGACAGAACTGCCGCTCTACAACCCCACCGGAGGTGACCCCATGACAAAACAGCAGCTAGTTGATTAAAGGAGGATGGCAAATGACAGTATTTGACGCAAACTGCATCTACACAATCAAATGCCTTGCTCTGATCTTCGTTGCAGCACCGGGAGTGATGCTTATCGGCGCATTGCTGATCTACCTGTTTGCACTGTGTTGCAAACAGATTTCAGGGCTTTGGAGGGAGCAGAAATGAACATTTTACTTTCGATTCTTGGCACCGCGATTGTCACAATTTTGATTGCAGGAGCCTATTCCATTGGCGTATCTGTCGGCAGAGCTGCAGTTACGGAAGATAACCAAGAGCCGGTAATTTACATGGAGCACACGCACGGGGGAGAGTAAATGGTTAAGATTTGCACTGAATGTAAAAAGGAATTCGAGGGGAGCGCAAAAGCCCGACTTTGCCCGGAATGCAAGAAAAAGCATCATGAAGCTGCTGTTGCACTGCAAAACGCAAGACGCAATGAGCAATCGCTTGTCAAATGTGAATGGTGCGGGAGGGTTTTTACCAGAAAAAAGAACGAAAAGAAGTGCGAAGCGTGTCGAAAAGAAGGAAGATATGGCAGCCCGCAGATGGCGGCACACAGCAAAAGAAAGCCGCCTAAAGTAAGTATTAACGGCGTTCTCAAGATTGCCGATAAAGACGGCACGACTTACGGAAAAGCGGTTCTGGCACACAAAATTTAAGGAGGAACATATGAAAAGTATCGGCAACGCGCTTGCACTGACTGCGACTTTGGCATTCATCGCCTATATGGTGCGCATCACAGGAAGCGGTATTTGGGCATGGATGATTTTACCGTGCTTCTCGTTCGCTGCACTTGGGATTGCTGATTAAGGAGGGAACAAATGGAAAATAACTGCTGCAAAAGCTGCAATACTGTGTACAAACAGGTTGCTGTTGTGCTGGATGACGGCGCATACATGCCGGAATACGCACATTTTGGCTGGGATGCAGGTGCAGACCTGAAAAGCCCTGTTAATGTGATGATTCCGGCGAACGGGAGCGCTGTAATTGATACCGGAGTACACATTGACATTCCGCAGGGCTATGCGGGGTTCCTGAAAAGCAAATCCGGCCTGAATGTTAAGCATGATCTGACAAGCGAAGGTGTGATCGATGCAGGATATACCGGGAGCATCTGCGTAAAGCTTTATAATCACGGAAAAACGGATTATAAAGTCCATTCTGGGGATAAAATTTCCCAAATCGTGTTTATCAAGGTGGAACCTTTCGACTTTTACCCGTGCAGCGAGCTACCGGAGCGAGAACGCGGCAACGCAGGATTTGGTAGCACCGGCAAATAAAAAACTTGCATATTAGCGCATAATATGCTATAATATCAATAAGAAATAGCGTGCCAAGTGCTTAATTGCCAAGTGCCAGTTGAACTTGAAAGTTCGGCTGGCACTTTTGCTATATGTAGGACACATGAAACTATACTGCGCAGACTGTATGGACATCTTGAAGGGGATACCAGAAGGCAGTATAGACATGATTTTATGCGACCTTCCCTATGGTACAACGCGCAATAAATGGGATGTCATCATCCCGATAAAGCCGCTATGGGCGCAATACAGGCGCATAATCAAAAGCAATGGCGTTATAGCACTGCACAGCGATATGCCATTTACAGCGGCCCTTGTAAGCGCTTGGAAAGACTTGTACCGGTATGAGCTGATATGGGTAAAGGAAAACGGCAGCGACTTTCTGAACGCAAACCGCAAGCCCCTGAAAGCGCATGAAAGCATCCAGATATTCTATAAGCACCAGCCGACCTATAACAAGCAATATGTGGACGGAAAGCCATATAAGAGTGAAAACGGAAAGGCTTCCTAAAACTGGGGAAGGTTTCATGATGGCATCTTAACAGACTGTAGTGATGGCAAGCGGAACCTCACAACAATTCTGAAATTCCCAAGGGAAAAGGGATTGCACCCCACCCAAAAGCCTGTAAAGCTGGAAGAATGGCTGATTAAGACGTACACAAACCCAGGCGAGACGGTATTAGACAACTGCATGGGCAGCGGAACAACCGGAGCAGCCTGTATCAACACAAATAGAGACTTCATCGGGATAGAGAAGAACCCCGACTATTATAAAACGGCCATAAGCCGGATAAAGGAGGCACAGGACAATGGGAAGCAGGGCAACCAAAAGAAACAGCCCGATCATGATTGATAATGACCCTGATAATGTGCCGGAAGGGAACCAAAGGCGCATTGAATTTCTGCTTGTGATATCCCAGCTTCCCAAAATAAGCACAAACGACCTGCCAGCTCTCAGAAAACGCTTTTATGACTATCTTGACCTATGTGTCAAGTATAACATGAAAGTGGGCAACATGGCGGCGTATGCGGCTATGGGAGTAGATAAAAACACTGTAAACGACTGGGAAAGCGGGAGACGGCGCAGCTCGCAAAAGGAATACCAGGAATTCGCGCGAGAAATAAAGCGTGTATGCGGCATGTACCGGGAAATGCTGATGCAGGATGGCGCAATCAACCCGGTAACAGGGCTGTTCTGGCAGAAAAACTTTGACGGCTTCCAGGATCAGCAAGAGATTATAACCGCAACAAAAGACCCGTTAGGCGAAAACATGTCCCGCAAGGAAATAGAAGACAGATTCAGCGCCGACTTTGTAGAGATAGACGACTTTAAGGAAGTCAAAGAGCCGGAGCAACTGATAGAACCGGTTCAAACAAAGCCACGCAGGAAAAAGAAACAAGCGAAAGAAACCGAATAAACGAAAATAGAGCATCTAGCAGCATGTAAACAAACTGCCGGGCGCTCTTTTATTATGCCTATAACCACGCAAAGAAGCGCGCTATCCGCTTAAATGCCATAGTAAAGCCTAAAATCAGCGCGGAAATGCCTGGTAAAGGCAAGGGCAAACCTAGAAAAGCGGGGAAACCAAAGATAAAGGGAAGAAAATAAGGCGGGATAAACGAAACGTCAAGCGGTCATCATTAAAAAATATCCTTCAACGTGAAACAAATTTCCATGCAAAATGGTCAAAAACACGGGGTATATACCCGAATCATGAAACAAAAGTGCATAATGCAAACCCAATTCGACTTTCAGGTAGGGGATTCCTCTTCGACTTTGGGAGCGTTTCGACTTTGGTTCGACTTTCAAAACCGATTCAACTTTGGCAGCGGGATGCAGACCGGCGCACCCTGTCCGCAGCACCTTCCGGCCCGGCGGATATGCTCCCCAGGACAGCCCCCGGATGGGCAAATGTGCCTTTTGGGTGCATATTTCGCTAAATCATTATTTAGCGAACATAAGATTGACGTTGTAACGCGTATTAAATTTTGGAAGCAGCCCAAAAGCACAAAAGTGCATAAAAAAGCGCCGCCGGGGATGCCGGAAGCGCTGAAATTCATTCGACTTTCAAACCGATTCGACTTTCGTTCGACTTTGCCCGCCGGGTTCCAGATGGGGCATGCACAGCCCCGGCGGGTGATCTGGCGGGGTGTTACTTGCTTGCATCGCGCTCCATGCGCTCCTTGCAGGCCTGCAGAATGTAACTGTTTACACTCTCCCCGGCGGCGGCTGCTGCAATCTGCAACCGCTCGGCGTTTTCTGGTCGTGTGCGTACTGTAATGGTTTTTTGCGTGGCCAAATACCGCGCGTTTCCTGCTCTTTTTGCATCCGTTGACATGGCTGTCCTCCTTATTATTTGCATATTATAAGGATAGTATAACACGGCCCGCCGGAACATGCAAGCATGTAAAAATTAACTATATTCATGCTATCAAAATTGTGCAATCATACAATGTTCATGCTAGCATGTTGACATATTACATGCTAGCATGTATAATATAGACATCAAAAGAAAACAGCCCAAAGGGCAGGAGGTAACAAAAATGAAAATCACAGACGGCAAGCGCACAGTGGAGATCAACATCATGACCTGGAACGGCGCCGGGTGTGGCCCGGACTGGGCGGGAGAGTATTTCAACGCGGGCGCGCTCCCGTACGATGAGGAGAAGGATGCCTACACGGTGCAAGATGTACAGTATTGCATCGACATGGCAGAGGGCACCGGGGAAGAGGGCGCACGGTGCAAGTATAACGATGATGGGGAGCTTGTGCCAGATGATGATATAGAGGTATTTGTAACCGAGCTATAACCAGCAAGCCGGACACTCTAGCAGGGTTGCACCGTAAAGCAGCCCAGCCCCACTACCAAAGCAAAAACAATATAAAGGAGCGTATAAAAATGAAAAAACTGTATTTTGAAGGCGCGGGCATGTTTGGGTGCCGCGACACTGCCGAAGAGCTGCGCGGGAACTGCCGTCTCCGCACTATGTTTCATGATGACAAGGGCCGCGCGGTGTACCTGGAGATCGGGAGCGGAATGAACAAGACCGCCGGGCGGCTGTATGTAGACAGTTGCCATTATATCGGCAATGATGATTACAACCTGCGGCGGCTCCCTGTAGAGCGTGACAGCAAGCAGAGCGAGTACACCCCGGCGGGCATTCTGGAGTTGCTGGATGAGATCGGGGCACACTTTGACGCGGTGGAGGTTCTGCCCAACCTGGCAGGGTATCGGGTTTTTGCGGATGGGTTCCACAGCGGAGACACCGAAGCCGAGTACATGCGCGGGGATACATTCTCGCCGGACTGGGCAGAGACAGCCCGCCGTGAAGCCGTGTACAAGGCTTTGTGCAATGCAGAGCGGGCCGCCGGGGTCAAATGGCCCTGCGTTAGCCTGTGGCCCTTGCAGGATCGCCCGAACGTGTGCCGGTATCATCTGCCGCGCACCGGAGAGCATGGCGAGATCATCCCGGCGGAGTATCTGGCAGGCAAGCAATAACAACCCGCAAGGCCGACGCATAACGCGCCGCCGGTGCAAGCCCGGCCACCCTGCAAGGGGTGGGTGCTCATGGGTAACAAACACGATCACAAGCCCGGCACAAATTTACAACGCGCACCCATCGCCAACAATGGCCGCCAGCCCGCCGGGGCGCTGGCATAAGTCCAACGGGAGCCGGTACACCTCCCCGCAAAACAGATTGTACCCGTCGCTCCACGAGAGAGGGCAGGAAAACAGCAGACGGTTAAGGGGGTTATAACATGATCTATCAAGCCAATAAGCGCCAATTTGGGGCGCTGGAAGGCCTTGCACACTGGTGTGCCGAGTATTACTATACTCTTGAGAGGTTCGGCGCGGATGATGCCGAGATGCCAGCGATCCGCAAGGATATGTCTTTTTGCATGGATCGGTGCGATGCGCTGGGCGTGCCGTACTGGGCGCAAAACGCCGCCATTGCATGGGCCGAGAATTGGAGGGCCACAAAAGCGGAGTATTTTGATGCTGCGATGGCCCGAAGAGGGATCACCTGCAAGGGAGGTGCAACGGCGTGACATTGTTAGCAGTCCTTATATTGACAATATATTTTGCTTGCAAATATAGCAAGTGAGAGCGGCTCGGCGTTATGCCGGGCTTATTTTTTGCTCATTTTTTGCAGGTACAACCGCCGGCTGCATTGAAACAATAGTGCATACCACCGGAGGGGGATTTCAGCACCGACCGGCGCGCGGGGTTAGTCCCTCCAATCCCGAAAAATCAAAAAAGTCCCTTTCCCCAATTCCCGAATTCAAACCCCCAAAAAATCAAAAAGTCTCTTCAAAAGTTTAAGATCTTCAAAACCTCCAAAGTATACACCCCACATGCCAGCAATTCAACAAAAATCAATCACGTCAACCAAATAACAACCGCGTACACATTCTTGGGTATAACTTTGTACAACCTGCCTATTGTATTCGTACCCATAAATGTGTACAATAAGGTCAATCTAAAAAGCAAATCAGGAGGGAATAAACATGGAAATCAAACCTATGGGTAATACACAACAAGAAAAAATGTCCAGCTTGTGGGGTTATTTCATCGCGTGCTGCAAAATTCTTGATGATGTTACAATCGAGTATAAAGAACCCTATGTGTCGGATTACTACCTCAATCACATTAGCGCCATGCAAAGCAAAACAATCCTTTCCGGCATGGAAAAATTTCATACCCTTGCTAATGAGCGTGTGATTAAAATGCCCTCTAAACTCTATCCTCAAGGCAAAGCCGTTCTAGACGTAATGACTGCTATTGTTGCCGCCAGCGGAAAATACCCGATTGCCAAAACCAGAATCGCAGATCTGCATGAATTTGAGCTTCTGGCTCGTGCTACAATCAGTACCTGCTGGAGAGAGGGTAATATGCTCAAGGTTGTCCGCAATCTGGAGGGTATCTCCCTACAAAAACTGGCGGAAAAAAGCGGCGTCAGCAAAAACACAATTTTCCGCATGGAGAACAACCAGTCTATTCCGCGCATTGATGTTCTGCGTAAGCTTGCTGATGCTCTGAAAGCCCCTCTGGAACTTGTAGCCATCGGCATTGGCAAAACCGAACCGGAAACATCCCCCGAAGAAGAAGTCCCTAACCCCAGTGCCCCTAAATTGCCGAGCGTTTACGATAGCCAGGATCGTAACGCAGACGATGAAATCAAAGCTTTTCAAAAATAAAAAGGTAAACCACAATGCCTCAAAAATTAGAAATTGCACCCAACACTGTTTTTGATCAGTGGACCGTCATTGGCCGTTCTAAGGACCCGGCAAAAGCGAAAAAAGGATATCTTGAATGCCGTTGTTCTTGCGGAACTGTTTCTGATGTTTCCGGGCACTCACTTATTAGCGGGAAAAGTAAATCATGCAAAAAATGTGGACATGCAAGATCAGCGCTTACTAAATTAGAAGCAAACATTAAAAATTCAAAAGAAAAATATGAGGGGAAAACAATCAACGGGTTTTTTATAAAAAAGATTGTTGATAAAGAAAAAAGCGGCACTTGTACCAGATGTATTGCAATTTGTCCCAAGTGTGGGCGCGAATTCACAACGCGGTTGTCAAGCATAAAGAATTTACAATTCTGTGGTCATTGCGAACGAGACAAAAAAGAACTATTGGAAATAACCAGAAAAGTCGTAAACGTGGATGGAACCGACTTGTCAAAAATTCGTTCGCGCATAAACGGAACAGTAAATAAAAACTCTAGAACCGGGGTAAACGGTGTTGCGCTTACCAAAAAAGGCACCTACAAAGCATATATTAACTTTAAGCATAAACGCATTCACCTTGGCTTCTTCACCAATCTAAAAGACGCAGCCGCTGCCAGAAAAGAAGCCGAAGAAATTCTTTACAATAAATTTTTAGACGATAACGCCGGTTGGGAACGGCGCCTGGCAGACGCAATGGCCGAATACAAAAAGAACAAAAAATAACCGTCAAGCGTGAAGACCTTCACGCCAAAGTCCTTTCCGTCACTGAGCTATAGAAACGAATCACAATAAAACCGCAAAAATTTCAAAATCAAAAAAGGCCCCTACAAAAAACAAAGAATAGTTTGTGCAACCTGCAAATTGAACCTGATAAGGCGAGATGATATAATAACCGCAGGAGGAATGGACGATGAAAAATTTGATTGGCAGGATATTTTTCTTTATTGGGATTTGCATGATCGGGTTTGGCGTTTTGTCAGCTCCCAAATTCATGGATGTGTTCTATTTGTGTGTAATTCCGGGCATCATCCTAGTGGTTCTGTGCTACAAGCCCGCAAAGCGATATGGACAGTGGATGAAAGAGGTTGAAATTGCTGGCAAGGAACATAGAAGAAAAGCTGCAAATGCTGTCAGGGCGCAGATTATTGGAACTGGGGATAAGCCCAGTACAATTTCGACCTGGGGGCGCGGCGTGGCCGGTACGGCGATTGGCGGCGTGTGGGGCGGTGTTGCAGGTGCGGCTACCGCTAAACGGAAAGGATACACAAAATTCCTTGTAGAATACGAGGACGGCCACAGAGCAAACGAAACAGTGAAAGACAATTCCTTACGGTATAACCAGTTAATTCAGCTTATCGAGTGGTAAATTGAATACCGTGCCAAGTGCCTTGTGCCAAGTGCCTTTTCTCAATTTTGAGGGAGGGCACTTTTTTATTTTGAAAATTTTTGAAATTGCAAAAAAGAGCACAATACGAGCCAAGACAGCGGACGAGGCGGTTTATGCGTTTGCTGCGATCCGGGAACTGGAAAAAGAAAACTTTAAGCAGGCGCACAAGCTGAGCGTGGATTTGCATAATAAGCTGGGTACGCTGCCGCGCTGCAATGACCTGATTGAACTGAACCGAAATCTGCTGCTGTTCAATGCGCCGTATAACTTTGATTCATTTTGTCAGTACATTGAACTTGACCGTGACCCAAAAAGTCGGTTTTATATGCCGCGCCGAAAGCAGCTGATTCGGATGGTAAACACCCTGCAAAAACTGGAAGATGGGGAACTGGACATTGCAGGAATCATGATGCCGCCCGGCACCGGGAAAAGTACCACTGCCATTTTTTATCTGACATGGCTTGCCGGACGGAACCCCGACATGCCGATTTTAGGCGGCAGCCACAGCAACGCATTTCTGCGCGGTGTGTACGATGAATGCCTGCGAATTATGGCAAAAGGCGGGGAATATTTGTGGCGGGATGTGTTCCCCGGCGTGTGCATTGCCAGAACGAATGCACAGGACATGATGATAGACATGTACAAGCCAAAGCGCTTTGCCACACTGGAATTTTCTTCTATCGGCAGTGGCAATGCGGGCAAGGTGCGTGCGCAAAAGCTGTTATACTGCGATGACCTTGTAAGCGGCATTGAGGAAGCCATGAGCCGGGAACGCATGGATAAGCTGTGGCAGCTGTATACAACGGATTTGCGGCAGCGCAAAATTGGTGAATGCCGGGAACTGCACATTGCCACACCCTGGAGTTTGCATGACCCGATGGACAGGCTGGAACGTAACAACGAAAACAACCCCAGGGCTGAATTTTTGCACATGCCTGCCCTGAACGAGGAAGAAAAAAGCAATTTTGATTATGCAAACGGGGTAGGGTTCAGCACCAAGTTTTATATTGACATGCGGGAATCAATGGATGATGCCAGCTGGCGCGCATTGTTTATGACAAGCCCGATTGAACGGGAAGGGCAGCTGTACCCAGAAGATCAGCTGCGCAGATACTTTGAGTTGCCGGATAAAGCGCCGGAAGCCATTATTGCAGTATGCGATACCAAAGAAAAAGGTTCTGACTATGCGGTTCTGCCCGTTGCATACAAATACGGGGATGATTTTTACATTGAGGAATGTGTTTGCGATAACGGCGCACCGGACGTGGTGGAAACGCGGCTCTGGATGGTTCTTGTGAAACACAAGGTTCAGCTGGCCCAGTTTGAAAGCAACAGCGCAGGCGGCAAAGTAGCAGAAAAATGCCAGCAGGAAGTAAAGGCGCACGGCGGAATAACCAGGATTGTGACCAGGTACACCACCGCAAACAAAGAAACCAAAATCATTGTAAATTCTCCCTGGGTGATGGAACACTGCCTGTTCAAAGATAATTCCGTTATCAAGAATAACAAGGAATACAGGCGTGTTTTGTCGTTTTTAACAGGGTACACAATGGCAGGGAAAAACAGACATGATGACGTGCCGGACGCATTTGCCATGCTTGCACAATACGCTCAAGGCCTAAATGCGGGCAAAGTTGAAATTGGGACAAGAATTTGGTAAAAAAACAACGTTAATGTGCTTGAAAAATGTGAATTTTATAGTATAATAGTAAATGGAAAGGCTTTATAGTTTAGCTTTTTCTTATGAACATTTTGTTCATACCTCCTAGGGTACGGAACCAGCGTCCTGCATATGCGCCGCCCTAAATATGGTTCTCCCGCTGGCTGAAATGCCAGCTATTGTGTCGCTATAGTTTAATGGTAAAACTCCTGGCTCATAACCGGGTGCTTGCAGGTTCAACCCCTGCTGGCGGCACCAGAGTGCGCTCTGCGGCGCACAACCGGCACTATGTGGGCCGTTATCAGCTACATAGAGCCTGACAGGGCTTACCTTGTCCGCTGCACCTGCCAGGATGTCAAGCACTTTGCAGGTGATATATACCGTATAGCCATATAAGGGCGCTGCGTTCCGAAGCAACGGCGCGGCGGAGGGTGCAAGGCCACCATACGGAACCAGATGCAAGGTAGCGCCTTGCTGTGTGGGCGGTGCGGTTTCCCACACAAACGATGACAAAGCCTGTGAAAAGCAGGAACCGCACATGCTGTTATAGCTCAATGGTAGAGCAGCCGCCTTGTAAGCGGCAGGCTACTGGTTCAAGTCCAGCTGGCAGCTCCAAGGCCGATGATACAGGTAAAAGATTCAGCCTGGACGCTGGACTGAAGTTCCCTGTTAGGCAATCCCTGCACACCTCTCTTTGATGTGTCACATGCAGGGCTTTTGATGATATGTTCCCGACATTTACGCCGGTAAGTTGCGGTTTAGTTTTAAGTTTCGCGCAAGTTGTAAAAATGCAACCGTGAAACGTGCAATTTTAACTTGACTGTAATTTGCTTATACGCAGTCATAGCTTAATAACGTTGGAAAAGCAGCGCCTGTGGGTGCCGTTGCAGGTTCGAGACCTGCTGACTGCTATTGTTGGGTCGCTCCCACCGGTGAAAGCCCGGCGCAGGCAAAACGCGATAGATAGCATGACCCAGCGGTGACATCTAAAAAACCGCTCGGCATCTGCTTGTGCGAACTCCGTTACTGACGCAGTTGCGCATTGCCGAAACCCATTATATCAAAGCAGACGTGCGTACAGCAGGCACGTTAAACACTGACTGTATGCAGGCGTACCATCACGCGCATAGCACTGGATGCCGCCTGTTACGTTGCAAAGCCTGCTACTTTGCAATGGGTGAGCCCGGCATAGCATAAACCGGGAGGGCGGGAACGGGGTTATTTTTGAAAGAAGGGATAAATTGCGAGTAAGTGTTTACTGCCCGTGCTGCGGTGCGGCAGGAATCAAGCGGAAGCTGATGGAAGTTGATACAGCAGCAAAGGGAACGATTTATCCCTATTGCAAAGCGTGCAAGCGGAACATTGAAATCCATTTGCCGCTGAAAAAATAAAAGTGCCAAGTGCCTTGTGCCAAGTGCCAGCTGAGCCTTAATTGGTTTGGCTGGCACTTTTTGTTTTTGTGCAAAGGAGAACAGCTTGGAAAGATATCTTGTTGACATCCTGCCGGATGAGGGTCTGCACGGCAGACGGGTCATTGCCACAAACGAGCAGAAAATTACAGCGGACAACGTTGTAAAGGTGCTGAATACTGCCCTTGCCACCCACGACAAGAACCGGGGAGAAATCCAGTATTTGTGGGATGTTTACCGGGGCAAGCAGGATATCCGAAAAAAAGAAAAAATCGTTCGTGAGGAAATCAACAACAAAATCACGGTGAACATCGCAAATGAGATTGTGACGTTCAAAACAGCATTTCTACTTTCCGGCCCTGTGCAGTATATCGGTGCAAAAGGCAGCAAGACGGACAACAACAAACTGGTTAATTTGAACCGCTGGATGTCAGATGAGGACAAACAGAGTAAGGACAAAGAAATCGTTGACTGGATGCACATTGCGGGGCTTGGCGTGCGGATGGTTCTGTCTGACCCCGGCTCGGAACAGTCGGGAAGCCCTGCCTGCATTTATACCCTTGACCCGCGTGAAGCGTTCGTCATCTACTACAGCGGCTATACCAAAAAGCCAATGGCAGGTGTGCTGACACAGTACGATGAAAACAATGCCAAGTATTACGGTGTTTACACTGAAAGCGAATACTTTGAAATCAAAAGCGGGAAAATCACCCAGCAGTCTGGGCATCTGTACGGCAGTGTGCCGATTGTGGAATACCCCAACAACAGTGCCAGAATGGGCGCGTTTGAAGTAGTGTTGCCGCTTCTGAATGGTATTAACACGCTGGAAAGCAACCGCGTGGATAACGTGCAGGATTTTGTAAATGCGTATGACGTATTTCAGAACGTTGATTTGGAAGACGGCCAGTACAGCCAGCTTGCCAGCGGCGGTAAGTTTATCAAAATCAAAGATTCCCAGCAGGGGATGCCTGCAAAAATTTATCGCATCAGCAGCGAGATGAACAGTTCTACTGTGCAGACCGCTGTGGATGATTTGCATGATAAGATTTTGACCATCTGTGGCATGCCGAACCGCAACGGAGGTTCTTCCACCAGCGATACCGGGCAAGCAACCATTATGCGCGATGGCTGGAAAGACGCAGAAAGCCGCGCCCAGGACAGTGAAGACATGTTCCGGCGCAGTGAAAGGCAGTTCTTGCGTGTGTTCCTGACCATTTGCAACACAACAAATAATCTTGGCCTGAATGTAGGGGATGTGTACGCACAGTTTACCCGCAACAACCTGACTGACATCCAGAGCAAGATGCAGGTATTTATTCAGGGCCTGGGCTGTGAAAAGATCGCGCCGGAAACGGTATACCGCGAACTTGGCCCGTTCCGTGACAATGAAATGGCCTTGCAGGAGGGCATGAAATATTACGAGGAAAAACAGGCAGAGCTTGAAAAAAGCCTGAATGAGGAGCTTGACAATGGACTGGAAACCAACGGACAGCGCAATCAGGCTGCTGAACCGCAGGGCGATACGCAGGTTTGAAAAAGTATCCAGGCAGATAACGCAGTTTGATGAATTGAACGTTATGCCCGCCTGCAAGCAGCTATACCAGGATATTGCCAAAGACAATCAGGAAGTCTTTTTAGAACTGGCAAAAAAATGTTACCAGGATGCCGAAGTTCACGGCAAAGAAAAACCCGACAGGGCATGGCTGCTTGCCTTGCTTGCCGGATACAGCGCCGTTACCGGCTATGTGTACGAACACGAGATTGACCGAAAGCGGGCCTACCTGGAAGAGGGGCTTTTGAGCCGGACAAACCATCAGAACGAATTCCGGCGTGCATTGCGGTATTGGAGCGATATGACGTACCAATACGCCGATGACGTGACCGATTCTGCAAGAATCAAGGCATTTACAGATGCCGGAGTAGAACAGGTGCAGTGGCACACTGCCGGGGATGAAAAAGTGTGCCAGGTTTGCCGGGAACGCAACGGAGAGATCTACCCGATTGATAATATCCCCGATAAACCCCACAGGAGATGCAGGTGTTGGCTGACACCTGTTTGATCGTCAGAGAAGACGCTAAAACGCAAAGGTCAGAGAAGACGCTAAAACGCACAAATACGGGCGAGAGAACGCCGACAAAATAACGCGGAGGCACCAATGAAATTTGACACCAGCACCATTGACGGCTTTGAAAACATGAGCGATGCAGACAAGGTGACGGCGCTGCTTGGCGTTGACCTGCCTGACCCGGTGGATACAAAGAACCTTGTAAAAAAAGAAGATTTTGACAAGGTGATGAGCGAAGCCAGCAGTTACAAAAAGCAGTTGAAAGAAAAAATGACTGCCGAAGAAACCGCTGCTGCAGAGGCCAAAGCCGCACAGGAAAAGTTGCAGAACGATTATAACGCACTGCTGAAAGAAAACACCATTTCTAAAAACGTTGCCAAGTATATTGCGCTTGGCTACGATGAAAAACTTGCAAAAAGTACGGCAGAAGCCCTTTTTGATGGCGACATGGAAACGGTGTTTGCCAATGCTGCAAAGGCCAATCAGTTGCTTGCAGACAAGCTGAAAGCAGACCTTATGCGCAACAGCCCCAGACCCAGCGGCGCTGGTACAAGCACCGAAGAAGAAAGCGAATACATGGCATTTGCCAAGCGCAGCGGCAAGGCAAAAGCACAGGCCAATGAGGCAGCCGCAAAAGTCATGGATTATTACAAGTAAGGAGTGAAAGCATGAAATTCAAGAAAACGGATGTTGCCGGTGCAGTTGAGATTCTGGCCAGCAATGATTTTACCGCAATCCCGTTTACCACAACCACCGCAAAAAAGGCTGGTGAAAAACTGACAGTTGACAGCCGCGTTGGCGTTGTGCTGTATGACGTTGACCCGGATGAAAACCCCAACGGCAGCCTGCTGGTTGCGGGCGTGATTGATGCAGTAAAGGCAAAGGCACACAGCGGTACCGACCTTACTGCAGAATCTGACCTGCCGGATACCATTATCCTGCGCACCAATACCGGCGTGAACGCATAACGGAGGTGAAAACATGAACCTTGCTGAACTTTTTACACCTGAAATCATTGCGGCAAACTATACCGAAGCTGCTTCCAACGCGATCCCTTACTTGGGCAGCGGTTTGTTCCCCTCTGTAAAGCGTGCTGGCCTTGACCTGGCATGGATTAAGGGCCACAAGGGCCTGCCTGTTTCCCTGAAACCCTCCGCTTTTGATGCAAAGGCCACTTTCCGCGACCGTATCGGCGTGAGCAAACTGGAAACCGAGATGCCGTTTTTCCGTGAAGGTTACAAGATCAAGGAAAAAGACCGACAGGAAATTCTGCGTGCCCAGAGCAGCAATGACCCCTATGCGGCGGATGTCATCAACCGCATTTACGATGACCAGCAGGATTTGATTGCCGGTGCTGACGTTGTTCCGGAACGCATGCGCATGCAGCTGCTGTTCCCCGAAAGCGGCGCAATGGGCATTACCATCAAGGCCAATGGGGTGAACTACACCTACAATTATGACCCGGATGGCGCATGGAAAAAGGCAAACTACACTGCGCTGACTACCACCGACCTGTGGACTGCCACCGCAACCGCTGACCCGTTCAAGCAGATTCAGACCATTAAGGATGCTATGGCAAACAATTACGGTGTGACCCTTGCTTACATGGTGATGAACACCACAACGTTCAACCTGATGAAAGCCACCGATGCCGTAAAGAATCGCTGGCTGACCGTAACTGGCCGCAGCATGGGCTACCTGACCAACGATGAAGCCAAAGATGTGATTGCATCCACTACAGGCATTCAGATTGTGGTTTACGACAAACTGTATGCCGATGAGGGCGGCGCAAGCCACAAGTTTGTTCCGGACGGCTATGTGAGCTTTATCCCGGAGGGCGCACTGGGCAAGACCGCTTACGGCACCACCCCGGAGGAAGCCGACCTTGCGGGTTCCGGCAAGGCAGATGTTGCCATTGTGAACACCGGCGTTGCCATTACCGTTGAAACCACCGTGCACCCGGTCAATGTGAACACTTATGCTTCCGAGATCGTGCTGCCCAGCTTTGAGCGGATGGACGAAGTTGCCGTTATGAAGGTGACGGCATGACCTGGCTGATTCCCGATTATGCAGTGTTTTACGGTGGTGAACTTTGCGTGACCGGGAAAAAGGTGAAGATTGCCGACCAGGACAGTGCCGAAATGGCAAAATACGGGAAAGTAATAACCGAAAAGGCGGAAACACCCCCTGTGGTAGAACACCGGCGGGGCAGAAAGCCGAAAGTTTGATGAACGGCGGGTGACAGTATGGAGATCTTTGAGCGATTGCAAAAACGGACAGGCGAAAACGACCTTGACCTGTTAGCGGATTTGCTGGACAGCGCAGAATCCGTGATACTGGCCCGCCGTTTTCCTTTTGGCGGTGGTGAGCTGGAAGAGCGATACCGCGATTTGCAGTTCCGGATTGCATTAGCATTTTATAACAAACTTGGCGCGGAATATGAGACCAGCCACAGCGAAAGCGGTATCAGCCGTACATGGGGCAGTGAGGATGTTCCGCAGCAGCTGTTGGAAGAAATTGTTCCGATTGGAAAGGTTGGATGCTGATGCGAGACCTTAGATCCAACCAGAAAACAATTTGGTACCAAAACAGCATCGGTTCTGCCGCAATCAAAGATGAAAACGGCGACCGAACCGGCGAAGAACGGCCCGTTATGGAGCCGCCGGAGCAGTTGCGAATCAGTGTGAGCGGAGCTGTTGGCGCAATGGAATCCGCCGCTTTTGGCGGGTTTACAGATTACAGCCGAACAGCATGCACCGCAAATGTGAATTGCCCGCTGCATGAAGGAACGCTGGTTTGGATTAACCGCGATGCAAGTGAAAGCCCGGATTATGTTGTGACCAAAAAAGCAGATACCATAAACGGCGTATTGTATGCGCTGAAAGAAGTTGTGCCATGAAAATCAAGCTGAATTTAAGCGATGCTGGCATAAAGCAGGCACAGAAAGAATATGACGAGTGGCGCAAAACGCTGGAAACCCGCATTGAACAGTTTGTAAAAAAGCTTTCCGACACGGGAGCAGAGGTGGCAAAACTGCGTTTTACCGCCGCTGTTTATGACGGTGACATGAGCGATATTGCGGTTGATGTGGAGCCGGATGGCAAAAAGGCTACTGTTTACGCCACCGGGCAAGCCGTTGCCTTTATTGAATTTGGCACCGGCGTTGCGTTTGCGGAGCACCCAAGCGGGATGTATGCGCACGGAACATACGGCAGGGGGCAGGGTACAAAACCCAACGGATGGGTTTACAAGGGCGTTCCCGGCCCCACTGCACAGCCTGTATACAACCGATTGGGCGAACAAAAGCCGGATGTTTGGCACACAAAGGGCAACCCGCCCGCATGTGCCATGTGGGAGAGCGCGGCCCAGATGGCTGCAAGTGTAAAAACCGTGTGGGAGGAGGTAATGCGCTAGTGGAAGATTTTCAGCCACAGATTTTTGAAAGCTTTGCACAAAAGCTGGAAACAAAATTTCCGGGAATCAAGGTAAGCAGCGTGATTACTGACCAGCCGCCCAACTTCCCGTGTGTTCAGATTGAACAGCAAGACAGGCCGACAGACCACGACAGCAGCGGCAGAATTCGTTTTGCAATTATTCAGCTGCGAATCCGGGTGTATACATCCGGCAATACCAAATACAGCAATGCCAGAAAGATACAGTATTGCATTGATGAAATTGCAGAAAAACTGAATTTTAGCAGGCAAAGCTATTTTGAAAGCAATTATTTGTACCAGAACAGTGCGTACCGGGCTGAAAGCACATACCGGGCGCGCATAACAGAAACCGGGGTATTGACCCGGACAAATTAAGGAGCTGAGAGAATGACACATACTGCAATTAGCACCCAGGGCGTTCAGCTGCTGCGCGGTGACAGCAAAACAACCCTGAAAGAGCTTGCATGGGTAAGCGAGTATCCGGATTTAAGCTCTGCACCCGATACCATTGACGTTACCACCCTGATGCACACCCAGCAGGCAACGATCCCGGCTTTGCCCAAAAGTGATACCATGAGCTTTCCCTGCTTTATGGATTCTGATGCGGCCAATTATAAGGCAGCGCAGCAGACCGCAAACACCCCGGCATATTATGCAGTGCGAAGCCGCAGCGGCTGGGGCTGGATTTGGCACGGCCAGCATACTATTTCGGTGCCGGGCAAAGGCGTGGATGATGCTATTGCCTTTAACATCGACATTACCTCTGACGGCGAGTTTGAGTTTATGGACACCATCACGGTATCGGGGGATTAAAACATGAAAATTAAATTTGACGGCAAAGCTTATGAGCTGATGTATACCCGTGAAACCGTAAAACAGGCGGAAGCGGGCGGTTTTAACCTGAACGCGTTGGAAGCACAGCCTGCAACCCAGATGGAAAAGCTGTTTTATGGCGCTTTTGCAGCCCGCTGCAAGGGATTGAAACGCAAGACGATGGATGACATCTGGAACCACATGACCGTTGAAGATCGCGTTGAGCTGTGCGGCATTCTGGCCGATATGTACGCTGACGCAATCAACAGCATGGCAGATGACGGAAAAAAGGTGACGTGGGAGACCGAGTAACGGACGATCTCCCCAAAGAAGAAAAAACGTGGGGGCAAATCTTTGATGAAATGTTCCCATTTTACTTAAGTATTGGCATGAGCGCTGATGAGTACTGGAATCAGGAACCAAAACTTGCCATTGCCTACCGCAAAGCCCACCAGCTGCGCATGCAGCGGTGGAACTTTGAAGCGTGGATGGAAAACAAGTACACAATAGCAGCTTTGAATGTCAGCGTTGGAAACATGTTTATCGAAAAGGGGAAAACACCGTTTAAGTACCCTAGCGAACCCTACCCGCTGACGGAAGAGGAAGCGGAAGAACAGCATAAGCGCAGGCTGGAAAAGCAGGAGCAGGAATTTATGGAACGCATGTTTGGGAGGTGAGGTTTTGGCCGAAGTACAGATTGACAAGCTGACAGTAGAAATTGAAGCAGACACCACGAACGCAACAAAAGGGCTTGACAGACTGAAAAAGGCGATGGACAACCTTTCCTCCAAAAAGGCCGTGAGCGAAACCAACCTTTTGGGCGGAGCGTTCAGTAACCTGCTAAACAAGGCCAAACGCCTAATTAGCATTGTAACAATCTCCCGGACATTGGGCAAGGCGATTGCAAAGTTCAGCGAATATGTTGAAGATATTAACTTGTTTTCCGTTGCAATGGGGAATTTTGCAGACAAGGGCGCAGAACTTGCAGATCGCATGCAGGAACTGCTTAGCGTTGACAGCGGCCAGGCAATGAAATACATGGCCTTGTTCCAAAACCTTACCACCAGCTTTGGTATGGTCGGAGATAAAGCCTACATCCTGAGTTCTAACCTGGTCCAGTTGGGCTATGACCTTGCATCGTTCCACAACCTTTCGATTGAAGAATCTTTCCAGAAGTTGCAGGCGGCAATCTCTGGTGAGTTGGAACCAATCCGCCGTTTGGGTGTGGATATTTCTAATGCCCGGTTGCAACAGGAACTATACAATCTCGGTATTAACACGAGTATCAACAGCCTTTCTCAGGCAGACAAGGCCCAGCTGCGCTATATAGCGATTTTGAAACAAACATCAAATGCCCAGATGGATATGGGCCGCACCTTAAATTCTCCAGCAAACATGATGCGCGTTCTAAAATCTCAGGTGGAACAGCTAGCAAGAACATTTGGCGCAATTTTTATCCCGGCGTTTACTGCAATTTTACCGCCAATTATTGCATTTGTAAAAGTGCTGCAAACGGCGATAGGCGCTATTGCTAAATTATTTGGCGCACAAATAAAATGGGCTGATTTTAAGAACGAAGCCACCGCCGCCACAGGCGGGGCAAGTGCAGGGCTGAACAATGTGGCAAATTCTGCTGCAAAAGCCGCGAAAAATACACGTGATTTAATTGGCGGGTTTGATGAACTGAACGTTGCACAGGATAACAGCAGCAGTGGCAGCGGCGGCGGAGATGCCGGAACCGGCGGCAGTGCGCTGGGCGGGATTGACCTTTCCGGCTATGACATGTTTGGCCAGCTTGCGGAAAGCAAGGTGACAGAATGGGTTGACAGGATTAAGAATGCAGCAAAAGCGGTGCTGCCGGTTATTGCAGGCATTGGGGCAGCGTTTTTGGCGTGGAAAGTACCAAACCTTGTCGTTAGTGGCCTAGATAAAGTAAGAAGCGTGATGGACTTGATTATGGGCATTAAAAACAAAATGTCCATGAAAATGCATGTAAACGCTTTGCCTGGGCAATCCGAAATACCTGGCCTATTGGCCGTCTCTATCGCAGTTGCAGTAATTGCAGCGCAATTTACAAATTTACTACTGAACAGCGAAAAATTCCGTGATGGATTGAAAGACGGCTTTGAAATTATTAAAGCTTCTGCGGCTGGTTTTCTGGACGGTTTGATAGAAGGATTGCAGCCAGCAAAAGAAGCACTGATTGAGCTGAAAAACAATATTCTTGATATGCTTCCCGATGATGTCAAAGAAGGAATAAAGAACTTCTTTGAAAAAACACTGCCAGATGTTATTAACCGCTTTAAGACGGCTTTTGGCGCAGCAATAGAAGAACTTGATTTGAATTTGGGAGATCTAATTACAACAGCAGTGGGTCTTGGACTTTTGCTTACTCCAGGCGGTCAGATTGCAGGCATGGCGGTTCTTGGATTTGAAGCAATTAGCGTTGCAGTGCGTGGTTTGGGCTTGCTGACAGATGAACAGACAGCACAAATAAAAGAAGCGTTCAATGCGGCTTTTAAGTGGATTGGCAATTTTGTCGGCGCTATTATTTCAGGCATTGTTGTTACTCTTACTACAGCGTTCACGGGTATTGTAACGTTTTTACATGGTGTTTTTACAAGAAATTGGCGTGAAATTTTTAGTGGATTAAGCCAAATTGTTCAGGGCGTAATTGAAGGGTTCAATACTTTTTTCAAAAAAGCGTTTGGCGTTGACATTATACAAACTCTTAACGATTGGCGTGAAAAAGCGCTTGATGTGATTAAAAGCGTTATAAATGGTGGTATTGACTTAATCAACAATTTTATTGGCTGGCTGAACAGCTTGAAGATTGATATTCCATCGTTCAGCATCGCGGGGCATAAATTATGGGATGCCGTTACGTTTGACTTTATCCCCAATATATCCGAACTGCCCCACCTTGCCAGCGGCGGTGTTCTGACATCCCCGACACCTGTATTGGCAGGCGAATACGCTAATGCACAGACAAACCCCGAAATTGTGACCCCGCAAAGCCTGATGAAAGCAACCGTGCTGGAAGCAAACGCCGAAAGCGACCGGGAAATGCTGGCTTTGATGCGGCAGATGCTGGCCCAGATGCAGGGCAGCGATACCCGCATTATCATTGACGGCAAAGAAGTGTTCCGCGCAGTCAAAAATCAGGCACAGCGCGAACAAATCAGAACCGGTGTTCCGGCATTTTAAGGTGATGCCATGACATTTAATAAAAAAAGCTCCACATGGGCTGCAAATGGCACAAATTTGTATGAACCTCATGGGGTAAAGGTGGAGCACACCAACTATACCGGGTCAAACAGTGGGCGAACCGAAGATGGCGTAATGCACATTGACTGGCTGCGCCGTGACCTGCATAAAGTAAGCTTGACCTACAACGCCATGACCGGCAATGAGCTGAAAGAGCTTGTGGGGCTGGTGCAGGGAAAGGAATATACGGCAACTTATGTTGACCAGGGGGAAACCCATACAATGGAAGCCTACACGGGCGATATTTCCTATACAACTTACAACCTGACCATGTGCAAAGAGGACGGCGGACTGTATACAGATGTCAGCTTTGACATGGTAGAAAAGTAAAGAAGGTGGAACCAAATGCTGAATTATTTGCTTTTAAAAGAAGATGGGTCAGAGATTGGTTCCACCATTATTTTATCCTGCACATTAACAACCAGCGTAAACAGCGAAAACGAATTTACACTGGGCAGCGCGTGCACCGATGAAATAGAAGTGGAGTACATTGCCGCAGATGAAAAGCTGATTGCCCAGGGCGACAAGCTAACATTGTATACAGTAGACGATGCAAATACCCGGACAAAAGCAGGCGTGTTCTACTGCGAAAAACCGGAATACCAGGGCATGATGCGTGAGGTATCCGGTTCTAATGCTGTATACAAAGTAGTTGCCTATGACACCATGTCCAAGCTGGATGCGGACTTCTCCGGCTGGCTGCACGCCAATCAGGCACAGTTCCCCAAGACCATCTGGCAGCTGGTACAGCTGGCCTGCCAGCGGGCAGGGGTCACACTTGCCAGCAGCAGCCTGCCCATCAATGGCAGCTACAGCGTGCAGGCGTTCTACGCGGACGACCTGACCTGCCGCCAGATCATCTCCTGGGCGGCGGAAGCCGCTGGCTGCTATGCCCACATGAGCGCAGACGGCAAGCTGCAATTCTTGACCTACGCCGATAAGCGCAGCACAGTTAAAATCACCCCGGACGGAGCCAGCAACAGCACCGCCTATTATGCCGACAGTTTGAGCTATGAGGACTACACCG
>OLQC01000707.1_pt1 | contig 32520 bp, 32 predicted proteins | sample 1672471 | NCBI WGS metagenome assembly OLQC01 (sample SAMEA3136689, study PRJEB25190) | human gut metagenome | biome: human gut; feature: human-associated habitat; material: faeces | place: Austria | collected 2013 | reverse complement strand
AACAGCAGGTGCGAAGGATGATCCAGTCCGGTGAGTTGACTGCGGTGCGGGTTGGCCGGGAGTATCGGGTTCCGGCAGCTGCGCTGGAAACGTGGCTGGAGGAGAATAGCTAAAGTTAAAAGTTAATGGGGTATCTGGGTAAAACCCCCAGATACCCAAGGCAAGTTCAGACTGCGTTTTATTCTGAGCCTTCTTGGAAGAGCCGATTGATACTGACACGAACTTCGCTGGAGAGGAACTTGGCCTTCTGGAAGTTTATGATAATAGAGTCCTGCGGATCGCTCTTCCCCCAAATACGGCACGCTTTCGCGGGATATAGGTAGGCAGGCGGTTTTTTCCTCACTTCCGGGATAACCCTTGTCCAATCACACTTGACGGGGCAAAACTTCTGCCCCAAAGTCCGCAGTTTGCGCGTCGGAAAAATCAGTGCCTTGAAGGATTTGTCGTTCGTCTTGTCATAGTACTCCCGCACACAACCCCACGGTTTTCCTTCTGGCTCCGGACTGTTAGCCTGATAAAAGACAACATGCAGGGGAAAGGCAGCCTTCATGATCTCGTCTAACGTCTTCTCAAAAATCTCCTTGCTGCTTTGTTTTACGTCGATCACGCTCCGCTCAGTGAGGGGTAGATCCCGTTCGACATCGGCTTCTGGGTAGCAGCCAGGGAGGAGCAGGTTCCACCATTCTTTTCTAACTGCTGTATACTGTTCCAGGTTAAGCACACTTGCCGTCACGAAAAAATACAGAAGTGAAGATAGGGAAACCATCTGGAGACGCTTCCAACGCCAATATATTCCCTGGATTTGTGTAGATCCACGTACTTTATTATGCGTGAAGATCAACTCATCCGCTGTCTTCCATTCATTCGAGAACCAACGCTGAAAATTATGAGAATTTTTCTGTTTATCTGATTTTCTAGACTTATTCATGACGGTTAACCAATAGAGGTACACAGAGATAACCTCATAGAGATTCTCAGCATCCCAGGAAGTAACATTACAGCGGGCAAATACACTGCCGTCAATCTTTATGAAATCATCCAGAGCGTCTCTAGGGGATGCTCCATACAGTGCAATCGTTGCCCAAGGATTTCTTTGTTGAAAACTCTTCGTGTCTGTGCTCGTAAAGAACTTACAATTGATTAAAACGGCGGTTTCTCGATATTCCATAGGGAAAGGATTCTCTTCCGCTGCCTTCCCCAGGCCCTTATAGTAGACATATGCGTAATCAATTAGTCTGTTCATATGGCCTCCATCTGGAAGGACAGATGGGGCGTTATATTCCCAGCGCTGCTTATCACCGTACTTTGCTGTATCGACCGCAAGGCTATTGAAAATCTGCCTCAAGGAACCAAAGACTGGTTCTTTGTCAGAAATGATCAGCGTAGGGGGACGTTGAATGCTTGGCCCTATCAATTTCTCGTGGTCTGTTAAATTCTCATTCACTGAGACAAAATGAGCATGATAGCTAGCCAAAATAGAGGAAGCCAGTTCTAGTACAGTTGCCATAGATGTCGTGTCTATTCCACAGGAAGAGATCAGCTTTTGGAACGCCTTAAAACCATCACCATATGTAGCGGCAGATTGTGGGTTAGGTCTATAATACAGTAAGCCGGTATGAAGCTCTAGTTTTTCGTCTCGGAATTTAACATTCGAGTTTTTGCGGCGACGTTCCTGCGTTTTCAAAAAGTTCGTAAGTTCTTTGCTGCTCTTAAATTCTTTGATAGACTTTGCTGTAGGAGAGGTGATAATCGCAACGGAAGAACCGTCCGCATAGCGCCAATACTTCACTGACAATGGCTCTAAATTTTTAGCCTTTTCTGACTTTGTTTTTTTATCCATTTCTCTGCCTCCCAAGATGGAATTATAGGCTCGTTAGGTGTGCAATCAGATTCTACAGAACCCCCCGTATAAAGGGCTTTTAGGGCCTGTATACAACTAGCTGTTTCAAAAAACTTGAACAGATTACAAATTACAGATTACATCATAACACAGATTGTCGTGATTTGTCAAATCCATATGGGGGAATATGGAAGCAATATTCCCATATTCTCCCATCAAAATCCAATGCCAAAGTGGACCTTTCTGGCCTCTCAACCACCCAGCAAAACGCATCGGTAGCGCCCCCTCTTTCTCACCTGATCCTACCGCTCCCCCTGTCACACAATCAGCCCCAAACGCCATAGCCCCACTGCCTCCCACACCCCTCAGAATCGCCCAGGAATATATCTGTTCTCTCCAACATCCGGGGGGGTGCTCATTTCTCCTATAACGCCGTACAGCGGGCGTAGAGAGGCCACAGAAGCACAGGAGATAATCTGAGTGGGGGCCGGGGCTATGTGGATAAGAAAAGGCCCCAGGCCGGTGTGGTGTTGGCCTGGGGTGTGCGATATGAGAAGGGTAAAATGCTGGTGCTGAGAAGGCGCAGTTCAGATTATTTTGGTGGGGTGGTGGGGAATAATGCTACTAGGGCACCTCAAAACACTATTAGCTTTAGGAGGTACCTCAGTAGAGTATCATCATTATAGATTTTTTACAGGTTGGATCCCACATGAAGTTGCATGTAGGATTGACCGCTCAATATAGGACTCTGGCTTACAGATAAAATCTATCCAGTCAACGGTTGGTATGTACCCATTTTTTATGTTATCTCTTAAAATAGGAAACAAATTATTTTCGTCATAATAAGTATATAATCCCGCTCGGTTGGGAAGGATGACGCCAAGAATAGCATTACTATGACTTGTTCGGCCGTTTCTCGTTACCTCACGTAATGAGTACGAAATTTCCCATGGAATCCACTGAGAACGTTGCCACTCATGAGGTTCTTTCATGTTTGGGGAGATTAAGACGATTGTCAAAGAGCTATCATAAAGTTTATCCTTTAAGTGAGACCAGATATAATCCTCACTCTTGTCAGATAAGTCTTCGTCGCTACCCTCACCTTTGTAGACGTGCTCAACGATATCAAGGTAATTCTCAATAAAGTCTACATAATCTCGGCATTTAGTGGGCTGATCCGTATACGGTAACGGTTTTACATCTGTATCCTTATATTTGTAGGATACAAAAATCTTTCTTCTATTATCTATAAGGCAACACCTTTCTTTTCTTTCATTTTTTTCATGGCTTAGGCACAAATCCCAACATATTCATGATGTACGGGAACGCTGCCACCAACGGCGGAATGATCACAACAGCGAGCAGCGGCAGGTAAAACTTTTTCTCCGTGCTTGACCAAAAGCAAGACCAATAGCGCGTTGTCTGATCCTGAAGCTCCGGCAAGGACGCATTCATAGAGAAGTCGATCTCCGCCTCATCCATCTTCCGAACCTTGTCATAGAGCTTCCGGTTTTTCCGTTCCAGATTCAGATAATAGGCATCCAGCGCCCAGAAAGCAAAAATAGGAATCAGGGCGATCAACAAAAAGCCCCTGCTGATGTTGGCCCAAGTTAGGGCGAAGATAGCCGCTACCAACGTCACTGCCCAACCCTTCAAGGAGAAGGAATTGGAGGCCATGCGAGTAATGATACCTTGGATCATTTTTAGATGTTCTATCTGTCTAGTTTGATTTTCCATAATTTCTATTTAAATACCTCTTACTCAGTGAAAAAGCCTGTGACTATCAAAAAGCTTACGACTATCAAAGACCTTTTTTAACCTATACAGCCCGTTCAGAGGATGCCAGCCTTGGGACTGTCGGACAGATTCAGGCACATCTTCCCACGAACTTTCTTCCCAATCATCTAAGTCACTCGAACTTAGTGACTGCAAATGATTGACAGGTAACTTATACCAAATAGGAATTGCGTATTCTTTTTTATCTGCATGTTCCAGTATTATCCCATATAGAAGGTTCTTTGGTTCATCATGTAAGATATTTTTGACACGTTCTCGCGACAACATCGTTGGACGGATAATTCTAGATAATGCTAGTTCAGCATAAATCCATGGTGACTCTGTTCTCTCTTCTATGATGTCAGAAATCGGTGAAGAATTCGTTGTGTGCAGGAAAAACAAGCATTCACTTTTTTCAATCATATTAGCCAAAGCCGTCATCAACATCATATGGACATGGCTAGTAGACCGATTTCTTCGACTATAGCTGTAAGTAGTATGATTACCATCTTTTGTTTGAACGCAATACCTATTATCTACTTTCTTTAATAAGTTATTAGCATACTCCCAAATCATAGAGTCCACAAATACGTCAAGATCAAATTTTTCGTGAAGCCATCCTGCTAAAGAAACTGCTAAGTCTTTATCATCGTGTGAATGGGAAATGAATATATCAGCGTGTACTTCCGGGAACCATTGCTTTTGCATAATATCTGCATCCAGACCATTTTCACACATATATTTATCTAAAGAGTCTGAAGCCGATTCCAGTTTGCTTTTTCGTTCTTCAAAATATAGCTTTCCTGCTTCTAAATAATCAGAAAAGCTATATTCGGTTAGATCATCTAAGTTAAAACCTACAAACATATGAAAACCTCCTCATAATGCAGGGGCAAAGCCCCCAGGGATCACTCCCCAGGGGCCTTGCATACGGGGAATCTTCCAGAATCAGATTCGGGAAAGATTACTGAGCTGCGGTCAGCTCAACGCTCACATAGCGAGTAGCAGAGTAAGCGCCAGCAGAAACAGTCACTTTCAGCACAATAGTGTCAGCAGACAGGTTGCTGTTATCCTTGTTGCTCACAGTGATCTTTCTGTCCTTGTACTCAGCTTTCATGGTGCTGGAACCCTCAACAGAAACGAAAGTCGTCACACCAGTCATATCCAGGGATCTGATAACATCGGCAGAGTTAGCTTCCGTAGTCAGAGGGACGGAATTAGCAGTCCAAGCAGTCTCTGCAGCCTGACCATCAGCATCAGCGGTGGGATCGGACATCGTAGCCTTCAGTGCAGCTACAGCGTTGGTGACAGCGGAGCTGTTTGCACTATCCTCAGGGTTAGGGACATTTTCCAGATCGTTGTTGGTATCAACAAACAGCCAGGTGATCTTGTTGGCGTCATCGCCGGCGGTGGGGATGACATAGACAACGTTTGCGATGTAGTTAACGGTGTCTTTCTGAGCCACAGCAATCTTGCCACCTTCGACACCCTTGGTATCCTTGGTGTTGACGTAGATGATCTTAGCGGTATCAGCCAGCTTGTTTTTGAAAGTAGTAGCAATGGTGCCAGTGTTACCAGACAGGTTGATGTCAGTGCTGCCCTCTGCATAAGCAGTCACAGCGCCGTAGCTCTCATACTTGTAGATGTCGCTGATGAGAGTACCATCACCAATGTTATACTTGATGAAATCGCCCTTGGCAGGAGTACCCTTAACCTCACCAGTCTTAGCCTTGAAGGTCTTCTCGCCGTTCTCAGTCCACACTTTCAGGGAGTAATACTTGGTGTTACCCTCCTGGATCGTAGCCATATCATCCAGCAGGTAGCCGTAAACAATATCACCGGAAGCATCGGGGATGTCGTTATCCGCATTGCCGTTGTCATCCGTGTTGCCAGCGATAACCAGAGCACCGACCTTGGCATACTTGAAGCCGTTGGACTCAGAGTACATAACCTGAGAGGTTGCAGTGGTCTTCACGGTCACGTCGCCCCAAGCGTTGATCTGCTTACCGGAGAGGACCTTGGTGTCGTCGGAACCCTTGACAAAGAAAATTGCATCATCAGCAATCTTCATGCTGCCATTGCCAACTTCGCCATTCAGCTTAGCATAGTTCAGGTACTTGTCGTTGTAAGAATTGGTAGTATTCAAATCAGCATAGCCCTTATAGCCGCACTTGTTGTTGGTGGCAAGAGCCTTGATCTCATACTTGCTGCCATCCTTGGTGTAAGTGAAGAGCTTGCCTTCCAGCTTAGCCTTCAGGGCAACCTCGTTGATGACGGAGTTTGCTGCGCCAAAAGTACCAGTAACATTGTCAGTCTTAACAACCTTGCACTCGCCTGCCTTGGCAACATCGTTAGCGCCATTCAGCAGCTTCACATCATCAATCTTGGAGATTGCAGCCTCGGTAGAAGTACCATCGGTGAAGTAGAGCTTAGCATTCAGGCCAGCGTTCAGGCCAGTCTTGACTTCGATCTCATCAACGAACAGAGCGTCAGCAGAGGTAGCACCGTTCTCAGAGACCTCAACCTTGAAAGCGTAGCCAGCAACAGCATAGACATCGACGGTATCATTCAGGGTGAAGGTTTCACCACGAACAACGGAGGTATACCAAGTGCCATCGATCTGGCCCTTAGCGCCGTTATCCTTGATGGCAGTGATCTTGTCCAGCTTCTGGGTTGCATAGTTGCCGCTGACAGTATCGTCAGAGCGATAGACAACAGCGTAGTCATCCTTTGCAATGCCGTTATAAGCATCCACATCATCGGTGTTCTTGTTGCCAATCGCAGCGGTACCATCAATCACGTTCATAGTGATGGAGTTGGTGCCAACATAAGTGATCTCAGCAACAGCGAAGGGAGTGACCACAGCGCGGTCGATCTTACCATTGTTGTCATTGTCAATCAGCTTGATGGAATATGCCTGCTTTACACCGTTGGTGCCATTCTTCTGAGCCTGAGCCAGAGCCAGCAGGCTACCAGTGGACTGATCGTGGTTGAAGTTATACACAGAAGCAGACTCGATCTTATACTCCTTGCTATCAACCTTGATCTTCTCATTCGTGCCGGTCACAACGTCCAGGTCGCCCACGACGCCAGTAGCAATCACGGAAGAATCTTCGTTAGCATAAACGCCGAAAATCTTGGAGTTGTCGTTGTCCTTCACCAGAACATCAACCTTCTGGCCCATCAGGTCAGAATAATCCTTGGTGATTTTCTTGTAGCTACCAGCAGTGGTGGTCAGGTTATAGGTGCCCTTGTCGTCTTTCTCGACGTTAGTCACAATACCCTCTTCCACGATGTCAACATTGTACTTGTCCTTCAGCAGGGTCAGGTCCTTGCCGTTGGTATCCTTCTTGTCGACCAGATTGGTCTTAGAAGTCAGCTGACCATTCTCGGAAACCAGGGTGTACTCATACTTGACCTCGCCAGCCTTCAGAGCGTTCCAGATCATCTGAGCAGCGTTGTCACGGGTCAGGGCAGCGGAAACGTCGATGCTCTCCAGGCCCTCATACAAGCCCTTCTGGGTAGCAATGATGTTGACGTTGGTGGCCCAAGCATTGCCAGTGAACTTCTCGATGTCGGGGTTGTAGCCCAGAGACACCAGCAGCATCTTGGCCAGCTGAGTGCCGGTCACGTTGCCGGCAGGAGCGAACTTGCCGCCGCCGACACCGGAGACGATGCCCTGTGCATAGCAGGACTCGATGTACTTCTCAGCCCAAGCGGAGTTGGCGTTGGTGCGCACATCGGAGAAAGTGGGGGTGGCGTTGGTAGCCAGGTTAGGCTCCTTGCCGCCGTTCAGGGCCACGCAGATCATCTTGGTGACCTCAGCGCGGGTGATGTTGCCCTCGGGCTTGAAAGAGCCGTCGGGGTAACCGCCGATGATGTTCAGTGCAGTACAAGCATCGACAGCCTCAGTGTTCTTGATCTTGGACTGATCAGAGAACGCCGCCCCGGCCCCTACGACCATGACGGACAGCATCATAGCCACGCAGAGAACCAGGGACAGAACCTTCTTCTGTGCCGGTGGGAGGAAAATTTACTGGGATTTTACCGGAATTTTTGCGAAATGAGGTGGAAGGGAAGGGGACGTGTGCTACAATAGAAAACAGAATGATAGACTAGGAACGGACAGAAAGGAGCGATGTGTATGAAGCAAGAACTTGGGTCACGCTGGAGAACGGCGGCGAAGCAGATGCGGCAGTGGGCGGTCCCGCCGAGACGGGGAGAGGTCCAACCAGCGGAGCGTGCTGTTCAAAACGGAACACGGAGAGAAACGATGCGGAGCGCACGGAAGAAGGTCTTCTGAGGCGCTTTTTTTGCGCCCTGATGCGGCAGGTGATCCCCAATTTTGCGCATGAAAAAGCGGACCGATCCTAGGAAAGGGTGGGTCCGCTTGGGCGTGGGTTGGGGTCAGATCAGACTTCCAGGAGTTCCTTCAGGCAGTGGGCGCAGATGTTCTTGCCCTTGAAGACATGGATGTCCTTGGCGTTGTCGCAGAAAATGCAGGCGGGCTGATACTTCTTGAGCATGATCGAAGCCCCATCTACATAGATTTCCAGAGAATCCTTCTCTGCGATGTTGAGGGTACGGCGAAGCTCGATGGGCAGCACGATGCGGCCCAGTTCGTCCACACGACGGACGATGCCGGTTGATTTCATGGTGAAACACATCCTTTCATAGATCAAAGCGCATAGCAGCTCTGGCTGGATCCGGCTCTCTCTCATCTCACATCTTTCCGCAAGTGCCAACAGGCACAGATTGGGAAAAATAGCCAAATCAGACAGAAAACGCAGATTTCCCTTTGATTATAACAAATTGGAAAAAGAAGTCAATCGAAAATTGGCGAATCATTGGAAAATATAGGAAAATATAAACAAAAAATCTCACTGATTCGGCAGCCTTTTTGGAAAGGAGACGAAACGCATGGCCATGACGGTGATCTGGACGGGGATGACGGTGGGAGCATTGGTTTTTTCGCTGGCGCTGGGAAACCAGGCGGAATTGGCACCGGCGGCGCTGGACGGGGCAAGCAGCGCGGTGCAGCTGGGCATCTCCATGGCCGGGGTTTTGTGTCTCTGGATGGGCGTGATGGAAGTGATGCAGCGCTCCGGGCTGGCGGAGAAATTGGCTCGACTCCTGAAGCCGGTCCTGGGGCGGCTGTTTCCGGACTTTGCCTCGGACAAGGGGACCATGGACACCCTGGCGGCCAATGTCTCCGCGAATTTATTGGGGCTGGGGAACGCGGCGACGCCCCTGGGCCTGGAGACGGCCCGGCGGATGAGCCGGCGGACGCCGGGGGTGGCGGGGGACAGCCTGTGTATGCTGGTGGTGTGCAACACGGCGTCTATCCAGCTGATCCCGACCACGGTGGCGGCGGTCAGAATGGCGGCGGGGTGCGAGGCACCGTTTGATATTTTACCGGCGGTCTGGGTCACGTCAGCCCTGTCGGTCAGCGTGGGCATTCTGGCGGCGAAGGGGTTTGCGCGGGTCTGGAAGGAGTGAGGGGCCGATGCTGGAGCTGGTGGTGCCGGGCATTTTGGCCGGGGTGGCCTGTTACGGGATGGCGAAGGGCGTGGACGTCTATGACGCGCTGTTGGTCGGAGCCGGGAAGGGTCTGGAGATCTTGCTGAAAATTTTACCGGCACTGGTGACCTTGCTGACGGTGGTGGCCATGCTGCGGGCCTCCGGGGGACTGGAGGTGCTGGCGGACGTGCTGGCCCCGGTGCTGGGCTGGCTGGGCATCCCACCGGAGACGGTGGGACTGATGCTGGTGCGGCCCATCAGCGGGAGCGCGGCGCTGGGAGTGGGGTCGGAGCTCATCTCGACCTACGGGCCGGACTCCACCATCGGACGGACGGCGGCGGTGATGCTGGGGTCTACCGAGACGACGTTTTATACCATCGCCGTCTATTTCGGCGCGACGGGCATCCGGAAGAGCCGCTACGCAGTCCCGGCGGCGCTGTGTGCGGACGCGGCGGGGTTCTTTTTTGCGGCGTTGACAGTTCGACTATTTATGAAATAAAAAGTGACAATATTGACAAATTTCCTTTGCGGAATGGCCAAAAACCAGCAGGGGCTTTGCAGGGAAACCGGCAAAAGGGAGAACCACAAATAATCCACAAGTTGACACTTGAAGATTTGAAATTGCCGTAGTATAATACAAAACAACGAAAAAAGCGGCGAAAACCCATAGAAAATTCATTTTCTTACGTCAACTTGACAAAATGTCCTTTCAACAGAAGCGGGAAACCCGCTGCCGGAAAGGGACAAGCCGCTGGAAGAGGAAAAGGAGAACGTTATGATGAAAAAGAAGTTACTGAGCTTGGCTCTGGCCGGCATGATGGTGCTGGGCCTGGCTGCCTGCGGCGGCAACGGCGGCGACACCAGCAGCGATGCATCTACTGACAGCTCCACCGACAGCTCCGCAGCTGCTCCCACCGGCGCTGCGTTCAAGCTGGGCGGCACCGGCCCCCTGACCGGCGCTGCTGCCATCTACGGCGTGGCCGCCAAGAACGGCGCTACCATCGCAGTCGAAGAGATCAACGCCCTGGGCGGCGACATCCAGTTCGACCTGCGGTATGAGGACGACGTGCACGACGCCGAGAAGGCCGTGAACGCTTACAACACCCTGAAGGACTGGGGCATGCAGCTGTCTCTGGGCTCCGTCACCTCTAAGCCTGCTGAGGCCACCTCCGTGAAGAACAACGAGGACCGCATCTTTGCCCTGACCCCCTCTGCTTCTTCCACCGCTACCATCGAGGGCAAGGACGATGTGTTCCAGATGTGCTTCATGGACCCCAACCAGGGTTCCGCTTCTGCTACCTACATCTCTGAGAAGAAGCTGGGCACCAAGATCGCCGTCATCTGGAAGAACGACGACGTGTACTCCAAGGGCATCCACGAGACCTTCGTGGCCAAGGCCGAGGAGCTGGGTCTGGAGATCGTCAGCGACACCACCTTCGCCGACGGCAACGACACCGACTTCTCCGTGCAGCTGACCGACGCCCAGAAGAACGGCGCAGACCTGGTCTTCCTGCCCATGTACTATCAGCCCGCTTCTCTGATCCTGGCCCAGGCCCAGGGCATGAGCTACGCGCCCAAGTGGTTCGGCGTGGACGGCATGGACGGCATCCTGACCATGGACGGTTTCGACACCACCCTGGCTGAGGGCGTGATGCTGCTGACCCCCTTCAACGCCGACGCTGAGGACCAGCAGACCAAGGACTTTGTGGCCAAGTACCAGGAGAAGTACAACGAGATCCCCAACCAGTTTGCGGCTGACGCCTATGACTGCGTGTACGCTTACTATCAGGCCCTGACCAACGCCAAGGCGACCCCCGACATGGACGCCACCACCCTGTGCGACCTGATGATCCAGCAGTTCACCACCATGACCTTCAACGGCCTGACCGGTACCGACGTGACCTGGGACAGCACCGGTGCGGTGTCCAAGCAGCCCAAGGGCATGGTCATCCAGAACGGCGCTTACGTCGGCCTGGACTGATTTGGAACACGGAACCAGTTGACCGAGCGTTTCCCGGACGTGGGAAACTGGCCGGAGCGGCTTACCTTCGGGTCAAGCCGCTCCGATATTTTATCTGCGCATTTATCTACAAAAGAGATGAGGTAAACCAACATGACCTTTCTGAGTTTTTTGATCAGCGGGATCAGCTTGGGGAGCATCTACGCCATCATCGCACTGGGCTACACCATGGTGTACGGCATCGCCAAGATGCTGAACTTTGCCCACGGCGACGTGATCATGGTGGGCGCGTACATCTGCTTCTACGCCACCACCCGGTTTGAGCTTCCCGCCATTGTGGGCGTGATCCTGGCCATCATCGTCTGTACCGTTTTGGGCATCGTGATCGAGCGGCTGGCCTATAAGCCGCTGCGGGCAGCCCCCATTCTGGCCGTGCTCATCACCGCCATCGGCGTGAGCTATTTCTTGCAGAACGCAGCACTGCTGCTGTGGTCCTCCAACCCCAAGGTCTTTACGTCCGTCATCCCCAAGGGCAACATCTCCCTGTTCGGCGGGCAGCTGACCATCCCCTATGTGACCTTGGTGACCATCGTGGTCTGTATCATCATCATGATCGCCCTGGTGTGGTTCACCAGCAAGACCAAGATGGGCAAGGCCATGCGGGCCTGCTCTGAGGACAAGGGCGCGGCCCAGCTCATGGGCATCAACGTCAACGGCACCATCTCCCTGACTTTCGCCATCGGCTCCGGCCTGGCGGCCATCGCCGGCGTGCTGCTGTGCTCGGCCTATCCCACCCTGGTGCCGACCACCGGCTCCATGCCTGGTATCAAGGCCTTTACGGCGGCCGTGTTCGGCGGCATCGGGTCCATCCCCGGCGCTCTGCTGGGCGGCGTGCTGCTGGGCATCATCGAGATCTTTGCCAAGGCCTATATCTCCACCCAGCTCTCGGACGCCATTGTGTTCGCGGTGCTGATCGTGGTGCTGATCGTGCGGCCGGCCGGCCTGCTGGGCAAGCAGGTCCGCGAGAAAGTGTGAGGTGGCTGGCATGAAAAATCGTTTGAAGAACAAGACCACCCGGAACAACTTTATCACCTATGGTGTGGTCATCCTGATCTATATTGTCATGCAGATCCTGACGGCGTCGGGGTCCATTTCCTCGACCATGCAGGGCCTGCTGGTGCCCATCTGCGCTTATGTTGTCATGGCCATCTCGCTGAACCTGACCGTGGGTATCTTGGGTGAGCTGTCCCTGGGCCACGCGGGCTTTATGAGCGTGGGTGCCTTTACCGGTGTGACGGCGGCGATGGCGCTTTCCGGCCGTGTCTCCTCCGGCATTGTGTGCCTCATCGTGGGCATGGTCGTGGGCGCAGTGTTTGCGGCCATTGTCGGCTTCCTCATCGGCATCCCCGTGCTGCGGCTGAAGGGCGACTATCTGGCCATCGTGACCCTGGCCTTTGGCGAGATCATCAAGGGCATCTTTAATAACCTGTATGTCGGCATCGACAGCAACGGCCTGCACATGAGCCTGCTCAGCGACAAGACCGACCTGGCCGAGGGCGGCAAGCTGATCATCGGCGGGCCCATGGGCCTGACCTCCATTCCCCGGTACTCGACCTTTACCATCGGCATCATCCTGGTCATCATTACGCTCATCGTGGTGTTCCATCTGGTGAGCAGCCGACAGGGGCGGGCGATCATGGCCGTGCGCGACAACCGCATTGCCGCCGAGAGCATCGGCGTGAACATCACGAAGTATAAGCTCATGGCCTTTACCGTGTCTGCGGCGCTGGCCGGGGCCTCCGGCACGCTGTTTGCCATGAACTACTCCACCATCGTGGCCAATAAGTTCGACTTCAACACCTCCATTCTGATCCTGGTGTTCGTGGTGCTGGGCGGCCTGGGCAATATGCTTGGCTCCATCATTGCGGCGGCAGCCCTGACCATCCTGCCCGAAGCACTGCGGCAGTTTGCCGACTACCGGATGCTGGTGTATGCCATCGTGCTGATCCTGGTCATGCTGGCCACCAACAACGATACCTTTAAGAACTTCCTGCGTCGGCTCAAGCCCGGCCACAAGAAGGCAGCGGACGAAGACGGAAAGGAGGCGGTCTGACATGGCAAAGCTGGTGAAGATCCCCTCCAACAGCATGATCCCTGAGCGAGACATTGGTAAGAGCCCCATCCTGGAGTGCGTGAACCTGGGCATCCAGTTCGGCGGTCTGAAGGCCGTGGACGACTTTAACCTGACCATCGGCCGAACGGAGATCGCGGGCCTCATCGGCCCCAATGGCGCGGGCAAGACCACCGTCTTTAACCTGCTGACGAAAGTCTATCAGCCCACCCACGGGACCATCCTGCTGGACGGGAAAGACACCCACGGGATGAACACCATCCAGGTGAACAAGGCGGGCATTGCCCGGACGTTCCAGAACATCCGTCTGTTTAACGACCTGTCCGTGGAGGACAACGTGAAGACGGCCATGGAAAACGGCATGACCTACAACATGTGGGACGGCATTTTCCGCACGCCGAAATATTGGAAGCAGGAGAAGATCGCCCACGAGCGGGCGCTGGAGCTGCTGTCCATCTTCCGCATGGAGGACATGGCCGGGATGAAGGCCGGGTCCCTGCCTTACGGCGCCCAGCGGCGGCTGGAGATCGTGCGGGCCTTGGCGACGAACCCCTCCCTGCTGCTGCTGGACGAGCCGGCGGCGGGCATGAACCCATCTGAGACGGCGGAGCTTATGGAGAACATTCGGAAGATCCGCGATACGTTCCAGATCGCCGTGCTGCTCATTGAGCATGACATGAGCTTGGTCATGAACATCTGCGAGGGCCTCTGCGTGCTGAACTTCGGCAAGGTCATCGCCAAGGGGACGCCCCAGGACATCCAGTCCAACCCGGCGGTCATTGAGGCCTATCTGGGCAAACAGAAGGAGCGCTGACTGACATGAACACGATTTTGAAAGTGGACGACATCAACGTCTATTACGGCAGCATCCACGCCATCAAGGGCATCTCCTTTGAGGTGGGGGAAGGGGAAGTGGTCACCTTGATCGGCGCCAACGGCGCGGGGAAATCCACTACCCTGAACACCATCGCGGGCCTGCTGCGGAGCAAGACCGGGTCCATCGAATTTATGGGGCAGAGCCTGGCGAAGGTCCCCAGCCACAAGATCGTGGCCAAGGGCCTGGCCCTGGTGCCCGAAGGACGGCGGGTCTTTTTGCAGATGACCGTGCAGGAGAATCTGGAGATGGGTGCCTTTACCCAGAAGAACACAGGCATCGCCCAGGATCTGGAAATGGTCTATGACCTCTTCCCCCGCTTGAAGGAGCGGCTGAAGCAGACGGCGGGCACGCTCTCCGGCGGCGAGCAGCAGATGCTGGCCATGGGGCGGGCACTGATGAGCCACCCCAAGGTCCTGATGCTGGACGAGCCCTCCATGGGTTTGGCCCCCATTCTGGTGGAGCAGATCTTTGAGATCATCGAGAACCTGCACGCCCAGGGAACGACGATCCTGCTGGTGGAGCAGAACGCCCAGGCGGCCCTTTCTGTGGCCGACCGGGGGTACGTGCTGGAGACCGGGAAGATCGTGACCACCGGGACCGGGGCGGAGCTGCTGGCCAGCCCGGCCATTAAGAAAGCCTATTTGGGCGGCTGATCTTGCACATTATAATTCAATAGGTATGGGAAAGCCCGACGCAGTTTTTTGCGTCGGGCTTTTTTGTGCGCTTTTTTCGGTTCGTCAATTGAAGATCTCGCCTTTTTCTTGGAAGAGGGCGGAGATGCGGCGGCGGAGGGCTTGGTGGTCGGGGCGGGTGAGGGTCGGGTCGGCTTGGATGGTTTGGCGGGCGGCGGTCTGGGCTTCCTGGAGGAGGGTGAGGTCGCCCTCTAACGTGGCCAGGCGGAGCTGGGGGAGGCCGGTTTGCCGGGTGCCGAAGAAGTCGCCGGGGCCGCGCTGCTTGAGGTCGGCCTCGGCCAGGGCGAAGCCGTCGGTGGTGGCAGCGAGGGTTTTCAGGCGCTGGCGGGTCTGGGGGTTTTCATTGTCGGAGAGGAGGACGCAGTAGCTTTGATGGGTGCCGCGCCCGACGCGGCCCCGGAGCTGGTGGAGCTGGCTGAGGCCGAAGCGGTCGGCATTTTCGATGACCATGAGGCTGGCGTTGGGAACATCGACACCGACCTCAATGACGGTGGTGGACACGAGAACGTCCAGGTCTCCGGCGGCGAAGGCGGACATGACAGCCTGTTTTTCCTTAGAGCGCTGTTTGCCGTGGACGATGCCGACGCGCAGGTCGGGGAAGACCTCGGTTTGGAGAGTGTGGCCGTATTGCTCGGCGGCTTTTAATCCGTCGGGATCTTCCTGGGAGACGGCGGGGCAGACGATGTAGACCTGGCGGCCCAGGGCCACTTGCTTGCGGACGAAGTTGTAGAGGCGGGGACGTTTGTTCTCGTGGATGAGGTAGGTCTCGACGGGGGTGCGGCCGGGGGGGAGTTCATTCAGGAGAGAGAGGTCTAAGTCACCGTAGAGCATGAGGGCCAGGGTGCGGGGGATGGGCGTGGCGGACATGACGAGGACGTGGGGGTGGAGGTCACCGCCGGATTTGGCGGCCAGGGCCGCCCGCTGACCGACGCCGAAGCGGTGCTGCTCGTCGGTGATGACGAGGCCCAGGCGAGCAAACTGCACACCTTCGCTGAGAAGCGCGTGGGTGCCGACCACGAGGTCGATTTCACCGGCGGCCAGGGCGGCGGTGGTCTGGCGCTTTTGGGCGGTGGTCATGGAACCGATGAGCAGGGCGATACGCAGGCCGGCTTGGCGCAGGAGCGTTTCCAAGGTGGCCTGGTGCTGGTGAGCTAGAAGCTCGGTGGGGGCCATGAAGGCAGCCTGACAGCCGTTTTGGTAGGCGAAGAGGGCGCAGGCTGCGGCGACGACGGTCTTGCCGGAACCGACGTCGCCCTGGAGCAGGCGGCTCATGGGGGTGGGCTTGCGGAGGTCGGCGGCGGCTTCGTCGATGGCCCGGCGCTGGGCCTGGGTGAGCTGGAAGGGAAGGCTACCTGTGAGGGCCGAGAGGTCTTGGTTTGGGAAGGGCAGGGCGGATTCGCACTCGCGGCGGGTGCGGAGGTAGGTCAGGCCCAGGTTGAGGCAGAAGAGCTCCTCGAACATCAGGCGGCGGCGGGCCGCTTGCAGGTCCTCCCAGGTGGCGGGAAGGTGGATGGACCGGTAGGCCTGGGGGGCGTCGATCAGGTGATGCTCCGCCTGGAGGGCTGGGGGGAGGGGGTCTTCGATCTGGTCCGGGCAGGCGGGGAGGGCGGTGCGGAGAAGGGAGAGCAGGAAGTTTTGGGAGATCCCGGCAGAGAGAGGGTAGACGGGGGTGATGCCGCCGGTGAGCTCTCCTTTGCCCTCCGGCTCGAAGCGGGGGTTGGTCATTTGGCGGCGGAGGCCGACGCCGGTGACCTGACCGTAGAAGACGTAAGCCTGGCCGGGGTGGAGGGCGCGGCGGACGTAGCTCTGGTTGAAAAAGGTCAGGTCGAGCTGGCCGGTGTGGTCCACAGCGCGGCCTTTGGTGACCTCCATGCCGGGACGGAGGTAGCTGGTGCGGAGAGGCTCGGCGATGAGGGCGGAGACGGCAGCGGGGGCGTCGGGGGGGAGGACGGCGATGCTTTCCCGGAGGGTGCGGTCCTCGTAGTCCCTGGGGAAGTAGGCCAGCAGGTCGGCGGTGGTGTGGAGACCCAGCTTGGCCAGGGCGGCGGCGCGGGTGGGGCCGACGCCGTGAAATTCTGTGAGGAGGGTGTGCAGGGTGATGGTTGGTTCGGGCATGGGCGGGGTCTCCTTTCCGTGGGATGTCGCTTTATTGTAGCATACGGAGCGGAAAAAAGAAAAAATTTTTCGGAAGTTGCACGTTTTCATGCAACTTGGAGGGGGGTGGAGGGGAGGGAGTGTAAGGAGGTTGGAACGATGAGAAAACGAAACGTGGACCGCAAGGCCGTGTTGCAGCAGATGATGGCGCTGGCGGCGGGGCGGGCCAACGACGCGGTGAAGCTGGCGTATCTGCCAGAAGAGGCGCTGGAGACCCTGAGCAGGCTGGACCTGGGATGCCTCACTGAGTTTAAGCGCAGCAGCAACGGGGCCGTGGAGGTGAAACTGACGGACCGGGCGGCGGTGCTGGTGAAGCTCTTGGAGCAGCTGAAGGACGCGGAGGGCACCGGGACGGCGGCCTTTTTGGAGGCGCTGGATCGGGGCGGCGAGAAGGGAGGGGGGACACCGGCTTGACGATGGTGTTTTCCGAAAAGCAGAAGCGTGTGCTGGGGTGGTGGACGAGGGGGTCGGCAGAGAGGGGGCGGGATGCGCTGATCTGCGACGGGGCGGTGCGGAGCGGGAAAACGCTGTGTTTGGGGCTGTCGTTCGTGCTGTGGAGCATGGCGCGGTTTCAGGGGCAGCAGTTTGCGCTGTGCGGGAAGACACGGGAATCCATTCGGCGGAATCTGCTGCCGGGGGTGCTGCCCTTGCTGGGGGAGCTGGGGTTCCGGTGGGAGGAGAAGGTCAGCAAGGGAGAATTAAAAATCCGGTGCGGCCGGCGGGAGAACACCTATTACCTCTTTGGCGGAAAGGACGAGGGGAGCGCAGCGCTGATCCAAGGCATCACGCTGGCGGGGGTGCTGCTGGATGAAGTGGCCTTGATGCCAAGGTCCTTTGTGGAGCAGGCCTGTGCGCGGTGCTCGGTGGCGGGGGCCAAGCTGTGGTTTTCCTGCAACCCGGCGGGGCCGGGGCATTGGTTTTACCGGGAGTGGATCTGTAAGGCCGAGGAACGGAATGCGTTGCATCTGCGGTTTTTGATGGAGGACAACCCATCGCTGGCCCCGGAGACGCGGGCGCGGTATGAGCGGGCCTTTCAGGGGGCTTTTTACCGACGGTTCGTGCTGGGGGAATGGACGGCGGCGGAGGGGCTGGTCTATGACTTCTTTGACGAGAGCATGGTCGTGCCGCCGCCGGAGGGGGCGGCGGAGCGCTGGATCATCTCCTGTGACTATGGGGGAAGTTTGGGCGGAGTTGGTACCGGGTCAAAGAGTATTACTACGACGCGAGAGAGGAAAAGCGACAGCAGACGGATCAGGAATATGTTCAGCGGCTCCGGGCGCTGGCGGGCGGACGGGAGATCGAGACCGTGGTGGCCGACCCCTCGGCGGCGTCCTTTTTGGAGGCGCTGCGGCGGGAGGGGTGGAACGTGAAGAAGGCGGAGAACGATGTGCTGTCTGGGATTCGATTGACGGCGGACGCCTTGAAGAGCGGGAAGGTCGTGATCTGTACGCCCTGCGCGGACGCCATCCGGGAGTTTGGGGCCTATTGCTGGGACCTCAGGTCCGGGGAGCGGGACAAGGTGAAAAAGGTCTGCGACCACGCGATGGATGAGATCCGCTACTTCGTGGCGACCATCGTGGCGGGAGAGGAGAGCGGAGCGCAGTTCTTTGTGGGCGCAGTGGAACGGCGGGGGTGGTGAGGACGGATGATTGGAGAAAGGAGTGAGAGAACCGCATGAAGATTTGGAAAAGACGGGCGGCAGGCCAGGAGACGGCGGCGGGTCCGGTGCAGCTGAGAGGGGGCGAGCGGCATCCCTTTGCGCTCCTCGACGGGTATGTGCCGCTGCATGAGCCGGCCTTTGGACTATACCGGGCCATTCGGGAGGCGGTGCCGGTGGTGGACGCGGCGATCCTTAAGCTGGTGCGGCTGGCCGGGGGCGTGCGTGTCAGTTGCGCGGACAAAGGCCTGGAAAAGCGGCTGGCGGAGTTTTTGCGGACGGTACCGGTGGGGTGGAACCAGGTAGGCCTCCAGGCGTTTCTGGACAGCTATCTGGACTGCCTGCTGACCTGCGGGAAGGCTGTGGGCGAGGTGGTGCCTACGCAGGACGGACGCGGCGTGGCGGCGGTGCTGTGCGGGAATGTGTCCGATGTGCAGATCCAGGAGGGGGAGGACCCGTTGTCCTGCAAGCTGGCGCGAAAAGAAGCGGATGGGTCGATGACGGTGCTGCCCCGGCAGGAGCTGCTGCTCTTTACGCCGTATCACCCGGACGCGGAGCACCCCTATGGGGTGTCGCTGCTGCACAGCTTACCCTTTCTGTCCGGGGTGCTGTTAAAGATCTGGCAGACTTTGGGGGCCAACTGGGAGCGGGCGGGGAACGTCCGGTTTGCGGTGGTCTATAAGCCGGGCAGCGAGGGACTGGACCCCCGACAGGTGCAGAGCCGAGCCGGTCAGCTGGCCAAGGGGTGGAGCGAGGCGATGTCCGCCACCCGTGGAGGGTCGGTGCGGGATTTTGTGGCGGTGGGGGATGTGGAAATTAAAGTCATTGGGGCCGAGTGTGAGATCCCCGACTGTCAGGCCCCGGTGCGGCTGATTTTGGAGCAGCTCATTGCCCAGACGGGCATCCCGCCGTTTCTGCTGGGGCTGAACTGGTCCTCCACCGAGCGGATGAGCAGCCAGCAGGCGGACATTATGACGAGTGAACTGACAGCCTTGCGGCGGACCCTGACGCCGGTGGTGGAGAAGATCTGTCGGCTGTGGATGCGGCTGCAGGGGCTGGACGCGGCGTTCCAGGTGGAATGGGAACCCATCAACTTGCAGGACCAGGTGGAGATGGCCAAGGCCGAGCTTTACCGGCAGCAGGCGGCGCAGCTGGCGCGGCGGGCAGACGAGGGTGAGAACGAACCGAAGAAGGAGGATGGAGATGGAGACAGTACACAAGCAGGCCCAGGCAAAGCCTGAGCAGAACGGCCACGCCGGGGAGCTGGCAGCGCTCAACCAACTGCTGGGCACGAAGCTCACCGAGGAACAGGTTTATTTCTTTGCGCTGCGGCTGTGCGACAACCACACGGACCGGGACGCGGAGTATTTTGCGCGGGCCGATCTGGAGCGGCTGGCGGCGCTGTTCGTGGGCAAGACGGGACTCTTTGACCACAGCTGGAGCGCCAGGGACCAGGCGGCGCGGCTGTATCGCACGGAGCTGGAGGAAGAGCCTGGTGTGGTGACGGAGAGCGGCGAGGCGGGCTGTTGGCTGAAGGGTTACGCCTATCTGCTGCGGACCCAGGAGAACGAGAGCCTGATCGCGGAGATCGAAGGCGGGATCAAGAAGGAGGTCAGCGTGAGCTGCGCCGTGGCGCGGAGCGTTTGCTCCATCTGCGGGAACGACATTCACGACCGGAGCCTGTGCAGCCATGAGAAGGGGAGACTCTATGAGGGCAAGCGGTGCATCGTGCGGCTGGCGGAGCCGGTGGACGCCTATGAGTGGTCCTTTGTGGCGGTGCCGGCCCAGCCAATGGCGGGCGTGGTGAAGGGCTGGGCGCCCAAGGGCGGCAGCCTGCGGCAGGTGCTGGCCTGGGCCGACCGGGACGGCGCTTGGCAGAAGGAACTGGACCGCCTGGAGCAAGAAGCGGCGGCAGGGAGACAGTATCTGTCCACCCTGCGAAAGGAGGTGGTCCGGCTGGGGCTGCTGGCGGACTTTGGCTTGCGCGGCGAGCAGCTGCGCAGCTTGACCGAAAAGCTGGACGCGGAAGCCTTGGAGGAGATGAAAAAGAGCCTGGAGGAGAAGCTGGGCCAGGGACTGGGCCTGCCGGTGCAGCTGCGGTATGCACGCGGCACGGGGCAGAACGGCGGGGATGACGGGTCCTTTGTGATCTGAGTCCGCGCAAGAGACGACAACAGCATCAACAAATAGGAGGTATTTTGACATGAGCGTAGCATTTGAGGGGATCGACCGGCTGGTCGTGACGTTTCTGGCGGGAGATGTGACCGCCGGAAAGCCGGTGGTGATGGGCGGCGAGGGGAGCGTGAAGAACGCCTCCTCCGGGCAGATGCCCGTGGGGGTGGCCCTGCACGCCCGGGATGGACACGCGGCGGTGCAGCTGAAGGGCTTCGTGACGGTGCAGTACAGCGGCACCAGCGCTCCGGCGCTGGGCTGGACGGCGCTGGTGGCCGACAGCGCCGGCTGCCTGCGGGCCGCAGGCAGCGGCGAGAGCGGCCGGATGTGCCTGGTGGTGGCGCGAGACAGCGAGAAGAAGACCGTGGACTTGTTCCTGTGAGGACAGGGGAGAGAAAGGAGACTGTGTGTATGGCATATCAGTATGAGACCGTGAAGCTGGACAAGGGAATGTACAGCGAGGCGGGGCGCAGCTTCACCAAGGTGCTGGAGCAGTGCGACCCCTCGGAGCAGTACAAGGGCACGCCGCTGGAGCATCTGGATGCGTTCCAGCGTCAGCTCAAGCGCTTTGGCATTCGGGTCAAGGGCAGCGAGAGCGATGTGGTGGCGAAGTTTTTCGCCACCTGGGAGTCTGCCGTCTTGTTCCCGGAGTATGTGGCCAGAGCCGTGCGGCAGGGCATGGAGGAAACCGACATCCTGCCCCAGATCACGGCGGCGGAGACCCGCGTGAGCGGCATGGACTACCGCTCCATCGCCTCCACCCCCGGTGACGAGGCCAAGCAGCTCAAGCGCGTGGAGGAGGGTGCGGTGATCCCGGAGACCCGGGTGAAGGCCCAGGAGAACCTGGTGCGGCTGCACAAGCGCGGGCGGATGCTGGTGGCGTCCTATGAGGCCATCCAGTTCCAGAGACTGGACCTGTTTTCCGTGACCCTGCGGCAGATCGGCGCGTACATCAACCGGATGCACGCGGCGGACGCCATCGATGTGCTGATGAACGGCGACGGGAACGACAACGCCGCCCAGGTCTTTACCGTGGGCAGCGGCCCCATCTCCGGCACGGCGGGGACGCTGAGCTACGACGCGCTGGTGGATTTTTGGAGCCAGTTTGCGCCCTATGCGCTCAACACCCTGGTGGTGGGCGACGCGATGGCGGACATCCTCAAGCTCAAGGAGATGCAGGACGGCACGGCGGGGCTGACCTTCCAGGGCACCGGCAAGCTGGTCACGCCCATGGGTGCGACCCTGGTGCGGAGCAGCGCGGTGCCGGCGGGGACGATCCTGGGCCTGGACAAGAACTATGCGCTGGAGCTGGTGCGGGCCAGCGACGTGTTGGTGGAGTATGACAAGCTCATCGACCGCCAGCTGGAGCGGGCGGCCATCACCTCCATCTCCGGCTTTGCGAAGATCTTCCAGGATGCGACCAAGGTCCTGAAGCTGGGAGGCTGAGCCATGGCGGTGACGACGGAGGAGATCCTGGCGGCGGCCAGGGAGCTCGCCGGGCGGGCCATGACGGACGGGGAGGAGAAGATCCTCTCCGTCCTGTGCGCCGGGGAACTGGGCGCTTGGCGCGGACGGCTGCGCGAGGGCGTGACAGAGGAGGACTGCGGCGACGCGCTGACGGTGGCCTGTGCCTGGGGGGCGCTGGCGGCCATGGAGACGGCCTGGGAACAGGGGTCGGGCCGGGTGGTGTCATTTTCCGCAGGGGACCTCTCGGTGCGGGAAACGGAAGGACAGACGGCGGAGGAGAGCGCCAACGCCCTGCGGCGGCAGGCGGAGCGGCTGATGGCCCCCTATGCCAGAGACGAGGGATTTGCCTTTTGGGAGGTGGAGGGTTGAGAACAACGTTTGGTGGATATGTTCGGACGGTGCTGGCCAAGTATGGCGTGGCCATTTCCCTTTGGAAGGACGGTCGGTGTCTGGGCGAGGGGCTGGCCGTGGTGCGGCCGGTGCTGGACCGGGAATGGCAGTGGGTGCCGACGGAGCGGGGCGTTTCCCGGCAGGAGAAGGGGCTTTGCCTGGCGGAGGCGGCGCTGCCATTTGACACGGAGGGACCGCTTGTTTTGCAGTGGAAGGCGCGGCGCTATGACGTGGTGAACGCCAGGAAGCTCAGGGCCGGGGAAGAGAGCATCTGCTGGCAGGCGGCCCTGCGGCGGAGAGAGGAGGATGCGGCTTGACGGGAGTGCATGGCCTTGCGGCGCTGCGGCAGGCGATGACGGACTATCTCACGGCCCAGGGCGTGGAGAGCATGACGGCCTGGCCCAAGGACCGGGTGGGGGCGCTGACGGCGCCCCTGGCGGTGGTGCAGGTGAAGGAGGTCGAGGCAGGCAGCGCCGGGTTTCAGAACTATCTGGGGCAGCGGTACGACGCGGAGACCAGGAGCTGGACGGAGGCGTTTGGGCAGAAGGTGAGCGTGAAATTTTTGGTGACGCTGTACAGTCCCAGGCAGGACGGCGAGCGTGGCTGCCGGGCCTTAGTGGACCGGGTGGCAGAGGCGTTTCTGCGGGGCGGACCGGAGGGGTTTGCGGTGGAGAAGTGGTCCGTGGGTGAGACGGGCTTTGACCGGGAGAGCGGGAGCTTTCGCGGGAAGCTACAAGCCGTCTGCCGGGGAATGCTGACGGCGGTGACGAGCGAGAGCGGGGCATTGGTGGGCTTCCGCGTGAAAGGAGAAGTGAAAGAATGGAACGAGTGACAAACCACGAGCGGCCGGGGGTGTATTCTGCCTACACGGCCACGGCGGCGGCCCAGCGGGGGAACCGGCGGGGGATAGCGGCTGTGATCGCCGAGAGCCGGAAGGGAACGGCGGGGACGCTGTATGCCCTGGGAAGCTACCGGCAGGCAGCAGAAACCTTTGGCGCAGAGGATGGGCTGACGGCGCTGGTGAAGATCTTACTGGCCAACGGCGCGGCGCGGGTGCTGGCGGTGCCGGTGGCGGAGGAGAGCGGCTATGCCGCGGCGTTTGCCCTGGTGCAGGAGCAGGAGGGCGTGAACGTCGTGGTCTGCGACAGCGAGAAGCTGGCGGTGCAGCAGAAACTGCGAGACAGCGTGATGAGCGCGTCGGCGGAACGAAGAGAGCGCATCGCTGTCGTTGCCGGAGCCGCTGGGGAGACGGCAGAGGCGCTGGTCAAACGGGCCGGGGAGCTGAACAGCGAGCGGGTCGTTTTGGTGGCTCCGGCGGTCTCGCAGGAGGCGGGCGGCGCGTGGGTGGCCGCGGCGGTGGCGGGAGCCATCTGCGGCGGGAGTGACCCGGCGCTGCCTTTGGGCGGGGCGGAATTGCAGGGCATTTCCGCCTTGGAGAAGCGATTGGACGAGAGTGAGGTCGATGCGCTGATCCGTGGCGGCGTGACGCCGGTGGAGCGCGTGGGCGGCAGCTGCTGGGTGATCCGGGGCGTGACGACCCGGACGAAAACGGGACAGGCCAGCGACCAGACCTGGCGGGACCTCACGACCATTCTGGTGGTAGACGACGTGATCCCCGGCGTGCGGGAGGCGCTGCGGGCCAGATTCCCCAGAGCGAAGAACACGGCCCAGACGAGGGGGGCGGTGCAGTCCCTCGTGGTGGAAGTGCTGGAGCGGAAGCTGGCGGCGGAGGTCATCACCGGGTACGACGCGGTGGAGGTGACGGCGCTGGCGGACGAGCCGGGGATCTGCCTTGTGACATTCGGATTTACGGTGACCCATGGGATGGATCAGATCTGGCTGAGCGCAGAGGTGACGGTGTGAGAAAGGAGGCTGTGACATGGCGGTAAACATGATCCCGACCAGTCGGGATATTTATTTGGAGGTCAACGGAAAGAAGGTGGCGGTGGTGCAGGGGTACACGGCGCAGACCACCCGGAGCAGCACGACGGTGGAGGCCTTTGGCGAGAAGGAGCCGGTGGCGACCATTCCGGGGCAGAGCAAGCATGTGCTGGAGCTGACGCGCATGTATGCCACGGATGAGGCGCTGGCAGACGGCATCAATTTTTATGACTTGGAGGATTTCAGCCTGGTCATCTGCAAGCCGGACCGACGGGTCATTTACAGCGGGTGCCAGTGGAGCAAGATCGGCGAGACGGGGGCGCTGGGCGCTTCCGTGGTGGAGAAGGTCACGGTGGTGGCCGGAAGGAGGATCGAGACGGCATGAAGAAGACCCCGGATTGGTTGAAGGTATCGGCTCCGGCGGCCCTGCTCCCTTTAGAGGGGGGCCGGGCCTTGCGGCTGCTGACGGAGACGGAGGAGATGCAGGTCCGGCGGGAGGCCATGGAGCTGGCGGTGAACGAGATGGACCTGCCGCTCTGCGCCAACGCCTGTCTGGTGGCGCGGGCGCTGGTCTGTGCAGGCGAGCGGGTGTATGCGGATGGGCGTGCGGTGCTGGACGGGCTGTCTGCGGAAGAAATTGAAGCCTTGGCAGAGCGCTGGGCTGCGTTTCGCCGGGAGAAGGGCGTGGGGCTTGGGCTGGGAGAGAAACGATTGGACGCACTCAAGGCCAGTTTGGCGGCGCAGCCGAGACAGCGGCTGAAGTGGCGGGTGCTGAAAACCTTTGGGGCGCTGCCCACGGAGCAGCGGGTGCGGGAGATGACGGAGGAGGATTATCTCTGGTGCGCGGTGCAGCTGCTGCTGGACGAGGAAGAGGCGGAAGCGGCCCTGTGTCCCAGCTGCCGGGCGAAGCTGGAGCAGGCCCGGTGCCCGGTGTGCGGGCAGGAGACTGGGGCTGTCGTCCGAGAGGAAAACGCCGGGTTTGACTGGGCGCGGTATGCACGGCTGAAGGAGGGAGGCTTGGCATGAGGAACTATTTGGAGGACTGGCTTTCCGAGGAAGAGAACGTGGTGGTGCCGGCTCCGGCGCAGAGCGTGAGCAGGCAGAGAAGAACGAAGCAGGGCGAGGAGGCGGAAGGAGGAAGCTCTGCGGGCCAGACCAGCGGGAAACAGATCGAGAACGACGGAGCGCGGATGGTTTGGACGGAGCAGCGGGAAGCGGGCGGGGGTACGGCAGGAGAGAGTTCGTCCGGGCCGCTGGCGGAAGAGCAAGCTGTGCTCCCCATGGCGTTGGCGGAACGCCAGACGAAGCAGGCAGCGCGGGGGGCGCTGTATGCGGCGATGGGGAAGGTCGGGCGGGTGGAACGGCTGGTTCTGGGAGAAGAACGGGGGCAAGTGGTTCCGCTGGCTTTGCCCGGCTGGTCGCAGCGGGCGGAGACAGTGGAACATTTGGACCGGGCGGTGCAGCGGGATGCGCGGCGGTATGACGGTGGGTTTTCGCTGTATTAAGCGTTTTGATTTGTGAAAGGAGGGAAGGGCGTGGCGTTGACGCCGATGCAGTATAAGAGCTATGTATGGCCCCACAATCCCCGGACGTATCGCATCACGTATCAGCGGCAGGTGGCGGTGCAGAAGGTGCCCTTTGGGCGGTATGCGCTGCAGAACCTGGGGCTGACCCGACGGGTGATGGAGGGCGAGGGGGAGTTTTTCGGGCCGGAGGCCTATGACGAGTTTCGGAAGCTGGCATCTGTTTTTTATCAGGAGGGGCCGGGGATGCTGATCCATCCGGTGTGGCAGAGCGCCAACGTCTATTTTGTGGGGCTGGCACTGGCCCAGGAGCCGAAGCAGGACTATGTGCGGTACACGTTTACATTTTGGGAGGATGAGAACCGGTACCGCCAGAAGCTGGTACCGGTGGGGCAGAAGAAAACGCCAGGCGCTGTCTCGAAGCCTGCGGCACCAAGCTCTGCGGGGAATGGCGGCGCGGCTGCCGGGGCGGAGTATCATACCGTGACCCAGGGAGAGACGCTTTGGGGGATCGCCCAGAGCCGGGGGATGACCTTGGGACAGCTGTTGGTATGGAACCCTCAGCTGAAAAATCCGAACCGGATCTCGGCAGGTGAACGGCTGCGCGTGAAGTGAAGGGAGGGAGCGGAGATGACGGAATGGCGGCTGAACTGTTATGACGGCAAGGCGTATACGCTGCCGAGCCCCGTGGCGTGGCGGCTGGACTATGGGCTGGGGTCGCCCTGTGACAGCTTTTGGGTCAAGACGCTTTGGAGCGTGGGGCAGGAGGAGACGCTCGCGGCGGGGACGCGGATGCAGGTGTTTCACGACGGGGCCCTGTGCTTTGTTGGCGTGGTGGACGAGTGCGAGGTGCGCTGGTCCGAGGAGGGGTGCGTGGCGGAGCTTTCCGGGCGAGGCTTGCAGGCGCTCTTGCTGGACAACCAGGCGGAGGCGGCGGACTTTGGGCAGGCGACGCTGGGGGAGATCCTGCGGCGGTATGTGACGCCCTTTGGGATCCGGCTGGCAAAGCCGGTCTCGCTGCCTGCGGCGGCGGGGTTTTCGGTGGGGTCGGGGAGCAGCTGCTGGAAGGTGCTGTATGACTTTGCCCGCTACCACGGCGGGGCGACACCACGCTTTACCCGGACGGGGCAGCTGGCGCTGCACGGCTGGGAGGATCGGACGGTGCTATCTTTGGACGGGACCAGCCCGGTGACGGAAGTCGTTTGGCGGGACAAGCGATATGGTGTGCTGTCCCAGGTGACGGTGAAGGACGTGACGGGGCTGGTGCGGCAGACGGTGGAGAACGCGGCCTTTCGGCGGGAAGGCGGGCGGTGCAGCCGGGTCCTGCTGCTGCCGAGAGACACGGGGTATCAGGCCAGACGATACCGGGCGCAGTTTCAGCTGGACCGGTCGGCGGCGGAGCGGAAGACCGCAGCAGTGACGGTGGCCCTCCCCTTTGCGGCGTGGCCGGGGGATCTGGTGCAGCTGGCTTTGCCGGGCTGGAAGGGTCCGGGCCGGTGGCGGGTGCGGGAGAGCCAGGTGACGCTGGGAGAGCGCGGGTGCGCGACGAAGCTGACGTTGGGAAAGCCTGACGCGGTGCTTTGAATTTTGTGGAAACAAGGAGGTCGATTTTTATGTGGCTGTCACAGCGGAGACAGACGGAACTGGAAGAGACGACGGCAGAGCTGGGGCAGGTGACGGTCCCCGGCGCCCCGGCGGGGGTGGCACTGGCCGGGGAGCGGCGGGACGTGGCACTGTGTCTGCCCGGCGGGTATCACTGGACACCGAAGCGGGGGGATACCGTCCTGGTGGTGAAGGGCGGAGCGGAGGGGGCGCCCTGCATCGTGGGAACGCCGGCGGGGCAGAAGGTCCCGGCGGGGGAGGTGTTTCTTTCGGTGAAGAATGGCGTGGGCATTCGGCTGACGGCGGATGGGCGCATCTGTTTGATGGGGCCGGTGGAGATCGCAGGCAGCCTTTCGGTGAACGGGAAGGAGATGGAAGTATGACGGCGGCGAAGCTGCGAAACGGCGATTATGTGCCAGACGGCGTGGGCGGCTTTGCCTCGGCCAGTGGGGCCGAGGCGGTCTTGGAGCGGGTGTACTTTCTATTGACGGCCCGGCGGGGGAAATTTCCGCTGCTGCCGGAGGTGGGGAGCCGGCTCTATCAGATTTTTCGGGAGAAGCCCTCGGCGCGGGGCGCATTGGGGGCCAGCTACGCGGCGGAGGCATTGGCCGGGGAGCGGGACTTACGGGTGCTGGGGGCGGTCTGGGAGGAGGAGTCGCAGACCTTGACGGTCTCCGTGGCCTGGGAAGACGAGCGTCTGGACGTGACCCTGGACGCCAGCGATCTTGTGGTCGGGACTTGAGCAGCGAAGAGGAAGGAGCGAGAGAATGAAAACGGCAGAGGAACTGTATCAGGAGATGACGGAGGTCTTTGCCCGGCAGACGGGCATGGAGGCCGTGGCGGGGGAGGCGGCGGTGCGCCTGTATGCGCTGGCGGCGCAGGTCTATGGGCTGTACGCGGAGCTGGACTGGACCCGAAAGCAGTGCTTCCCCCAGACGGCCACGGGGGAAGCGCTGGACAAGCATGGGTTTCTGCGGGGCCTGACCCGGCAGACGGCGACCAAAGCGGAGGGGAAGCTCCGCTTTTCCGTGCAGGTGGCAGCGGGGGAGGACTTGCCCATCCCCAAGGGGACGGTGGGCCTGACGGCAGGACAGGTGGCCTTTGAGACGGTGGAGGAGGCGGTGCTTTCGGCGGGGAGCCTGTCGGTGGATGTGTTGGCCCAGGCGGTGGAGGCTGGACCCAGCGGGAACACGGCGGCGGGCCTCATTCGGACCATGTCGGTGGCCCCGGCAGGGATCGCGGCCTGCACGAATCCGGCGGCGTTTACCGGCGGACGAGAGGAAGAGGAGGACGAAGCGTTTCGCGCCCGCATTCTGGCGACCTATCGTCAGCTGCCCAACGGGACCAATACTGCGGCCTATGCTCAGCAGACGCTGGCGGTGGAGGGCGTGTGCGCGGTGAACGTGTTGCCGAAGAAGCGGGGGCTGGGAACGGTGGACGTAGTCATTACGTCCGCAGGCGGCGTACCGGGGACGGCGCTGGTAGAGCAGGTCCAGAGCGTGTTGGAAGAGCAACGGGAGATCGCGGTGGACGTGAACGTCATGGCCCCGGAGACGGTGACGGTGGACCTGATCCTCTCGGTGAAGCCGAAGGAAGGGCTGCTGCCGGGGCCGGTCATCGACCGGGTCAAGGCGGCGCTGCGGGCCTGGTTTGACGGGAACCTGCTGGGGCAGGACGTGCTGCTGGTGCAGATCGGGCAGAAAATTTTTGCCGTGGACGGCGTGGCGAACTATCAAATTCAGGGACCGGTGAACGACGTGACGGTGGGGCGCGGCCAGCTGCCGGTGCTGGGGAAGCTCTCCGTGGAGGAACTGCGATGAACCATGGACAAAATTTGAGGGACCTGCTGGAGCCGCTGGGCGTGTACCGCTGGGAGGGCTCGTTCCAGTGGGGCGAATTGCAGAGCGAGGGCGCAGCGCTGGACGGTGTGGCCGATGCGCTGGCCAGCTTACAGCAGGAAATGAACCTGACCACGGCCCAGGGAGAGGGCCTGGACCGGGTGCTGGAGCTGCTGGGCCGGGAGCGGGACCAGGAGGACCCAGAGACCCTGCGGGAGACCCTCGCGGCGCTGCTGCGCATCGGCAATGGGGCGTTTACGCTGGCGGCCATGAACGATGCCCTGCGGGGCTGCGGCATCCCGGCGGTGGTGGAAGAGACGGAGACAAAACAGGTGGTGGCGGTGTCCTTTCCGGGGGTCGTGGGGGTGCCGGAGGACTTCGCAAGGCGGAAGGAACGGGTGGAGGCCATCCTGCCCTGCCACCTTCAGGTGGAGTATCGCTTTGCGGAAACAACAGGAGAAGGTTTGTGAGGGGGCTTTGTGCAGGACGATAAAATTTAAAAAATTTTTCGAGGGCCGGGAAAGACTGTCGTATCAGGAGGTTGCGAGATTGGGAAAAATTTCTAGCGGAATCCTACAGTATCTAGGTCACAGACGGGCCGATAATTTTTGTGCAATAATTTGGCAAGTCAAGACTTGACGGAGCTAGCGACGGGTGCTATCATGTGAGTGCTGAAAAACAGAAGACACAAGATGATGTGTTTCCTTTTGAGACAAACCACAAGATACCCTGTCGAACTGGGTATCTTGTTTGCAAATTTAAGGAAATGAGAAAAGGAGCGAAGCGCCTCATGACCACGGTACAGCAGATACGGAAACGGGACGGTCGAGTGGTCCCCTTCCATGAGAATAAGATCGCCGACGCGATCAACAAAGCCTTTCAGGCCACCTATAAACCCGGCTACGACGACACTGCTGCCAAGCTGGCCCACGAAGTGGCTTCGGTGCTGGAGGTGGAGGGCGGCCCCTGCCCCGACGTGGAGCACATCCAGGACATCGTGGAGCGGGTGCTGATGGACAACGGCTATGTGCAGACGGCCAAGGCCTACATCCTCTATCGCTCCGAGCGCAGCCGCGCCAGAGAGATGAACACCCGCCTCATGAAGATCTATGAGGACATCACTTTCTCCACCGCCGAGGACAGCGACATCAAGCGCGAGAACGCCAACATCGACGGCGACACTGCCATGGGCACCATGCTGAAGTATGGCAGCGAGGGCTCGAAGCAGTTCTACCAGATGTTCGTGATGAACCCGGAGCACGCCCGCGCCCACGCCAACGGCGACATCCACATCCATGACATGGATTTTGCGCCCATGGGCACCACCACCTGCACCCAGATCGACCTCATCAAGCTCTTTGACGGGGGCTTTTCCACGGGGCACGGGACGCTGCGGGAGCCGAACGACATCGCCTCCTATTCCGCTCTGGCCTGCATCGCCATCCAGTCCAACCAGAACGACCAGCACGGCGGCCAGGCCATTGTGAACTTTGATTACTCCATGGCCATCGGCGTGCGGAAGACTTTTAAGCGCATCTACCGCCAGAACCTGGCCCGCGCCATGATGCTGCTGGAGGACCAGGCCGACCCCGAAAGCGAGATCAAGGCCAACATCCAGAAGCTGGAGGCCGACACCGGCCTGTACCCCAAGCTGGAGGACTGCCAGGCCTATTTTGACGCTGAGCTGCCCTTCCTGCTGGAGCATTACAGCCAGAACGAGGCCGAGATGCGCAAGTGCCAGAGCTTTGCTCATTACCGGGCCGTGAAGGAGACCGACCGGGCCACCTACCAGGCCATGGAGGCGCTCATCCACAACCTGAACACCATGCACTCCCGCGCCGGCGCCCAGACGCCCTTCTCCTCCATCAACTACGGCATGGACACCAGCCCGGAGGGCCGGATGGTCATGAAAAACATCCTGCTGGCCACGGAAGCCGGGTTGGGCAACGGGGAGACGCCGATCTTCCCCATCCAGATCTTCCGGGTGAAAGAGGGCGTGAACTACAACCCCGGTGAGCCGAACTATGACCTGTTCAAGCTGGCCATCCGCTGCTCGGCCAAGCGGCTCTTCCCCAACTTCTCTTTTGTGGACGCACCCTTTAACCTGCAATATTATAAAGAGGGCCACCCGGAGACGGAGATCGCCTACATGGGCTGCCGCACCCGCGTGATCGGGAACGTGGTGGACCCCGACCGCCAGATCTGCAACGGGCGGGGCAACCTCTCCTTTACCACCATCAACCTGCCCCGGCTGGGCATCAAGGCCAAGGGGGACATCAACCTCTTCTTCGAGAGCCTGGACCGGATGATCGACCTGTGCATCGACCAGCTCATGGAGCGCTTTGAGTTCCAGTGCCGAAAGAAAGTGAAGAATGCCCCCTTCCTGATGGGCCAGGGCGTCTGGATCGACTCGGACAAGCTGGACTGGAACGACGAGGTCCGGGAGGTGCTGAAGCACGGCACCCTGTCCGTGGGCTTCATCGGCCTGGCGGAGACGCTGAAGGCGCTCATTGGCGAGCACCACGGCGAGAGCGAGCGGGCCAGAGTGCTGGGCCTGGAGATCATCGGCCACATGCGGGCCAGAATGGACCAGGAGAGCGAAAAACGTCACCTGAACTTCTCCCTGCTGGCCACCCCTGCGGAGGGGCTGTCCGGCCGGTTCGTGAAGATCGATAAAGAGAAGTATGGCATCATCCCTGGCGTGACGGATCGGGATTATTACACCAACTCCTTCCATGTGCCGGTGTATTATCCCATCTCTGCCTATGATAAGATCTCCATCGAGGCACCCTATCACGCCCTGACCAACGCCGGGCACATCAGCTACATCGAGATGGACGGCGACCCCACGGAGAACCTGGACGCCTTCGAGCGGGTCATCCGCTGCATGAAGGAGAAGGGCATCGGCTACGGCTCGGTGAACCACCCGGTCGACCGCGACCCGGTGTGCGGCTACAACGGCATTATCGAGGACGTCTGCCCCAAGTGCGGTCGCACCGAGGACGCTCACAACCAGCCCTTCGAGCGCATCCGCCGCATC
>OLQC01000704.1_pt1 | contig 32609 bp, 36 predicted proteins | sample 1672471 | NCBI WGS metagenome assembly OLQC01 (sample SAMEA3136689, study PRJEB25190) | human gut metagenome | biome: human gut; feature: human-associated habitat; material: faeces | place: Austria | collected 2013 | reverse complement strand
ATTCAACGTGAAGAAAAAACGAATCCTCGCATTGTTCCTTGCGGCAGTATCGTGCCTGTCGCTGGCGGTTTCGGCATCGGCGGCAAACACCGTTGCCCGCAAAGCTACGGATTTCCGCGATTTCGACCGTACCGCATGGTATGCCGAAGCGGTCAGCGCCGCTGTGGATAACGGCTTGCTTTACGGCAAGAGTGCAACCATCATCGACCCGAATGGCGCGATGACCCGTGCAGAAATGGCCGCAATCATCAACAGGTCTTTCGGCTGCTATAAAACGGCAGATATTTCGCAGTACAAGGACGTGTCCAAGGACAAGTGGTATTATAAGGATATTGCACTCGCTGCGCAGATGGGCACTTACAACGGACGCTCTACCTCGACGATGGCCCCGGATGCGCCAATCAGCAGACAAGAAGCGATGACTGTCGTGGCAAGAGCATTGGAATTGGACTATGACGCATACGCGAAAACGGACCTGTCCGCATTCTCCGACCGCAGCGAGATTTCTAATTGGGCGCTGCCATACGTCCGCGCAATGGTCGGCGCAGATTACATCCACGGCAGAACCAAAGGTCTGGAGCCGCTGGACAACATCACGCGTGCGGAATTTGCGCAGATTTTCCATAACATCATCGGCACTTACATTGTGTCCAAGGGCACTTACGACAAGGACATTAAAGGCAGCGTTCTGATTCGCACCGACGATGTAACGTTCAAGGATATGACCGTGGACGGCGACCTCATCATCGGCTGCGGCGCAGCAGATGGCAAAATCACGCTCGATAATGTTACCGTCAAGGGCAGATTGCTTGTCTGGGGCGGTGGCGTTGCGGCAATTTACTGCAACAACGGGACGAATATGCCCGCTGTTGTCGTAGCCCGCGTAGACGATGCGGTCAAAGTCATTTATGACAGAGATTCCACCCTCGCCGTGATTGACACGATCAAAACCAGAATCACCGAGCGCGCAAAGCAGAACAAAGAGACTGAGATCATCTTTTACGATGTCAGCGGACTGCGCGAAGCCCAAAAGCAACTCAACGCTATCGTCGCAGGAAGTCAGCTTTCTGTTGTTGCTCCGGCTCATCTGTATGCTATTGTCGGGGCAACCGACGTGAAGGCTGAGTTCACGAACAATAGCAAGAGCGATACCTACAAAATCGAGATTCGCCGCAACAAGGACAATACACTGATTGCCGACGCTTTTGAGCTTGCCGCTGGAAAATCCATCTCGACATTGACGTTGCTGGAAGCGCCGGAGTTTGGCAACGTGGATTGCACGGTCACAATTACGGCTTATCGTGACGGCAAGCAGATCGGCACGCTGAACACGGAGCTGACCTTGCATACGGCTTACCTCTGGCCCAAGGAGGTGCAGTGATGGATAAGAAGAAACTTATCACTTTTCTGTTAGCACTGACAATGATTCTGTCACTGAGCGTGGGCGCGTCGGCAGCGGAAACTACTGAAGCAAAGGTTCCTGTTACGCTGACCGTTGTGAACACGATTTCGCCTATTTCCTGCACGGTTCCTGCTGCGTTGCCTGTCTCGTTGGTAGATGGCTACGTCGTTTGTGCAAATAACGCCGCCATCACAAATACTGGAAAGATCGGCGCAATTCGTGTGACCAAGGTGGATGTTCAGGCAGGCACGTTTGAGATCGGCAGTTATGACGATTTCTCGGCTTCCAAAAACAGTATTGCACTCAGTATCAACGGCTGTGCGACAAAAGGTGCTGGCAGTCTGACACTTGTCGACGGCGCGTTCCCAGCGATTAGTGCAGAAAAGTCGCTGGCAATTCGCTACAAGGCAAAGGTTTCCGCGAGTGAAGCCGTCACGAACATCAACGCCGCGACCGTGATCTTTACGATTGCCGCCGTCATGGAGGGTTAAGCTATGAAATTCAGAAAAATCACAGCACTTCTGCTTGTCCTCTGTATGCTGCTGTCTTTGAGCATTTCGGCATTTGCCGCCGAAGTGGACGAACACACGATCTATGACAGCGCGCCCGACGAAGAAACCATGGTTTCCACCGAAACCGCCACTTCCGGCACGATTCAGAACAGCAGCATTCGCTGGTTGCTGGATGAAAAGGGCTGGCTGACCATCTCCGGCAGCGGCGAAGCGCCGGTCTTTACCAGTGCGGACGATCAGCCGTGGGCGGCTGTCCGGAATCAGATCACGCAGGTCTGGTTTGATGATATGGACGCATTGCATATCACTGACCTTGCGTACTGGTTTGAAGACTGCGTCAATCTGACCACGGCTGAGATCCCCGGTACCACACCGGTCATTGGCCGCCATGCGTTCTACAACTGCCCGAAGCTGTCTACGCTCACGATTTATTATGGCGAGGACATTCTGGAATCCATTGGCGAAGATGCGTTCTGGCGCGAGACGGACAGTGGGGATACCCTTTATATCGGCTACCTGATCGGCTACCCCAAATCGTCCGTGCCGTTCCATGATTACGATTGGAGCAGTTCCAACCGAAATGAGCGTTACTTTTATGACCTTTATGGTTCCAATTCCGGCGGAACTATGAGCGCATCAGATGTTTCTTTGACCTCCACCGGCTCGATTATCGGTAACTGCCCAAGCTGTGGGAAATATTCATTCCAAGGCGTGTACGTTGAAGTCGCACATTCGTCACGCGGCCACGCAAATTACAACGAATGCAATGCGTGCCATTATGTCCAATATTTAGGAACATACACAACCAAGAGCCATGGCTCCGGAGCTTACGGATCAGGCACTTGCCCGGACTGCGGCAGCCATACATGGGTGCTTCAAAGCCAGCAGGCGGCTACTTGCACCAGCAACGGATACCGTAATTATAGCTGTGCTTGCGGGCAGACCAAGAGTGAGACGATCTATTCCAGCGGCCATAGTTACAGTTATGGAAGCTGGGAGCAGTATTCGTCCAGTCAGCACCGGCGCACCGGTTCTTGCCGTAACTGTGGTGCAACGGATTATGATTATGCCAGCCACAGCATGAGTTATGGAGCGTGGAGCAATTCTTCCTCCAGTCAGCACAGCCGTACTGCAACCTGCCGCACCTGCGGGTACTCCACAACAGAGTATAGCAGTCACAGCTATTCCGTTGGTGCATGGAGCAAGTATTCGGATACGCAGCATCGCAGAAGCAAAACCTGCTCCGGCTGCGGCGCGTCTACGTACGACTATGCTGACCATTCGTATAGCTACGGTTCATGGGTATCGGACAATGAGGTGCGGCATAAGCGTACCAAGACGTGCTCGGCCTGCGGAGACTCCGGTTATGAGTATGCCGACCATGTGGATACTGACGGCGACGGCAAATGCGATGACTGCGGGGCCACTGTTTCGCTGACAGTTACATGGGACGCAGGCAGCAACGGCGGTTTGATCGACGGAAAGGCAGCGTATAGCGAAACTGTTCAGCCGAACAGTAAACCGACGATCCCTGCATCGCTCCCCATCAAAAAGGGGAACAGCTTTAAGGGCTGGTACACGGCCAAAACAGGCGGCAAGCTCTACAATACCGTCACTTCGATCACGGCCAGCACAACATTTTACGCGCAGTTTGAAGCAAACAAATACGTCGTGATATGGGATCTTGGAACCGGTCAGAGTGAAACGACCGAGCAGACTTACGGGGAAAAGCTGGTGCTGCCTACCGAACCGGTTCGCAAAAATGCAGAGTTTTTAGGCTGGTTCACCGAGCCGGACGGCGGCACACAGGTCACGGCGAACGACATTTTCACGGAAACCTCGGATAAAACGTATTACGCCCACTGGGAGATCACCGAAGTGTTTTCCGTGACCGTGCCGGTTACACTGCCGCTCGTCGTTGATGAAAGCGGCGAGGTTCACACGGGCAGCGCGGAGATCATCAATGCTTCTACCGGCACAGTTGTTGTATCTTCGGTTAGCATCAGCACGAAGAATGGCTGGCAGCTCGTTCCCTACACGACTGACATGGCTCATGAAAAGGTTGACGCGAAGCTCCTCGGTTTCAAGATCAATGATGCGCAGACCAACAAAACTGGTGATACAGAGATATTCTCCCTGACTTCCCCGTGGAAAATTGCGGAGAACAGCCGGTTGCCACTCTCCTACGATGCCGTTGTCAGCGCCGTATCCAAAGCAGTCACTGAGCAGGAAGTTCTCTCCATTGTCTTTGTTCTGGAATGGGGCGGTGAATGATCAAAAAACCTGAGAACGGGTTTCCGTTCTCAGGTTTATGCTTCGATTCTGCTGTGCGCAGCCTGCCATGACAGGGCTTGCTCTAATTCATAGGCGATCTGTTCTTCCTCGGTTGCTTTGCGCACCGTCATACACCCGCATTCCGGGCACTGCTGCGGCATGAAGCGGTCAAAGCCCCAAAAGGTTTGCTCACAGGTATTACATGCGTAGAGCATGGCGTTCACTCCTTTATATTTTTAGTTTACCGTTCAAATGTGAACATTTCAACGCCGGGGGCTGCTCAGTCTTCGGTACATCCATTTTTGGAGGAATCAATGAAAAAGCTATATCGTTTTTATACACTCTGCCTGCTGCTTTTGCTGTGCGTCAGCCTGTTTTGTGTGCAGGCGTTTGCTGTCGAAGATATGTGGACGGCGGCAAACCGCATCATTGTGGACGTTTACAGCAAAATTGCAGGCATCAGTACGGTGCTGGCCGGTCTGATGTCCGCCGTCGCGGTCGTCGGCGCAAAGCTCTCCAATAATCAGCACAAGGTCGATCAGGCGTGGGACTGGCTGCGCCGCATCTGGATCGCGTGGGCGGTCATCAACGGCATCGGCGCGTTCATCGCCTATGTTGCGCCGCTGTTTCAGGGCCTTGCAACGATCCAGAGTTAAAAAGTCAGGACAGAATCATCTGGCGCGGAACGGAGGTGACGGTGCTTGCTGGAACTGCTCTTTCAGGGCTTTATCGAATGGATCTACGGCCTGATCCTGGAATGCTGGGAGTATTTCGCGTCCGTGCTGTTTGACCTCATGAGTCTGGATTTCGCGTATCTGCGGGAGCACATTCCCATCATCGACACCATCCGGCAGATCATGCTTGGCGTCGGCTGGGCGCTGCTCATCGGAAACCTCGTCTTTCAGGCCACACGCGGCATGGCGGCGGGACTTGGCTTTGATGCCGAAGACCCGAAACTGCTGTTCACACGGACGTTTGCCTTTTCGTTTCTGCTGGTGGCAAGCCCGCAGATTTGTGAATTGGGGCTGAACATGACCTCAACTGTCATCGAGCTTCTGCAAATGCCGGACGCCGTGGATATTACATTTGCGGATGAAGCCTCCTTCGGCGGTCTGACCGGTTCTTGGCTGCTTGTCGTGATTTGCGGCATCATCGTCATGTTTCAGACGTTCAAACTCATTATGGAAATGGCAGAGCGGTATTTTATCCTCGCTGTGCTGACGATCACTTCGCCGCTGGCCTTTGGTATGGGCGGAAGCCGGAATACGTCGGACATTTTTACCGGCTGGTGCCGGATGTTCGGCTCGATGTGTCTGCTGATGGCGACAAACGTGATGTTCGTCAAGATGCTTTTATCTGTGCTGTCGTACTATCCGAGCGGCCTTGACGTGCTGCCATGGATGGTGCTGGTCGTTACCATCGTCAAGGTAGCGAAAAAAGCGGACAGCATCCTTGCGCGCATCGGTCTGAATCCTGCCATGACGGGCGATCCGTTAGGCCGCGGCCTCCCCGGCGCGATGACGATGATGGTCGTTCGTTCGCTGGTGTCCAATGCGGCACATACCATCGGCAGGAACGGCAATCAGCCGCGCAGCGGCAGCGGAAATTCTAAGCCGAATGCACCGACCGGACCGCGCTCTGGCGGCGCTGGCAGCGCTTCCAATGTCAATGCGCCCTCGCACGCAAACGGCTATCATCATAGCACGTCTGCGCAGCAAAACAGCGCGAATCCTGCATTCAATCAAGAATCTATTTCGGCTCAGACGGTTGCTGCACAGACGGATACCGTACAATCCGCCGCCGAAAAGATGGCGGGCGCATTCCCACAAGCCGCGCCTGCTGGCACCGGAAAGCAGCCGAACTCCACGCGCAAAACCGCTGTGTCGCCGGGCACCAGACGTGCACCGGGCCACATGGCAGCGCCGAAGAACCATGCAGCGCCCACGGCAGCAAAAACCTTGCCCGGTGCGCCGTATCGTCCCGCAGGAGCTTCGCAGCCTGTCATGGGCGGCGCGGACACGCAGAACACGCAGCAGGAACAGGCCGTACATTCCCAGTCGGAATCCCATCCGCGCAGCAGCGCATCGGCACAGAATCATGCTGGCGCGGTTTCGTTCGGTGCGGCAGGAAAAACGGCAGGCCAAAATCCATCGCGCACTACCGTTCAGCCGACCGGTCCCGCAGGAAAGTCGTATCACAGCAGCAATGCACAGGGGCAGACGATGCAGACCGAATCCGCGCAGCAGCGCAGCACCTTTGTGCAGCCGCCTGATACACAACGCGGAGCACCCGGAATGGCAGCTGCTCCAAATGCAATGCCGAACAATTCTGTTTTGCCGTCTGCCACTCCGCGCAGCCCGGCACAGCCTGTCGGCAGCGCAGGAATGCCAAACCATCCGAACGGTAGCCAGGTACGAAATACGCAAGCAGAATCCGTTCAGCAGCGCAGTACCTTTGTGCAAGCTCCAAACATGGCAGGCGCGCAGCCAGCAGCAGATCATCCGGCTTCGCCTGCTTCTCCGCAATCCGGTATGGCAGGAAATCCGTCTGTGCCACACAGCAGCACACCGCCAATTCCCGCACAAAACGGTGTAGCAGGAAAACAGCCAGATTCTCATTCCGCACCCGCCCGCGATACCGCAGGAAATGGCGCGCGGCCGCAGCAACCGGGCAGTCCGCAGAATACGCCAGTGCCCGGTACAGCAGGAACACAGCGCACGTCCATCGGCGGACGCTATACCCAGCCCGTGCAGCAGACGACACGCGTTTCCACGAATGGAAACACCCAGATCACGCAGCAGAACCATGTTTCTGCCCAGCAGTCCGGCGGCACGGTGCAGCCATTCAGCGGAGCCCGCATGGATGGCCGCTCTACAAATCGGGAGCATCCTACACCCACAATGCCGGTATCTCCGGCAGCGCCGTCTTCCAACCGCGAAACTGGTACGCCTCCGCGCTCGACCGCGCGGCCTGATGCGGCACGTCCGGCAGAACAGCGCGCTTCGCAGCGCCCAATTCCCGCACAAAGCGGCAGCGCAGAAAAGCCGATACCGCAGACTGGCACACAAGCTTCTCCTGTTTCCGCCGCTTCTTCCGAACGGCAGAGCAGGAAACCGCCCGCCCCAGCTGCTATGGGCAGCATGACTGCGCCGACTCCGGTATCGCAGGAATCGCGCGGGCTGCAAAGAAGCCCTGCAGCAGAATCCTCCGCCAAGCGTCCGGTACCGCAGGAACGCAGGGTTGGTACACAGCCGGAGCCGCAGAAGAAGGAGCAGGCGCTCTACCATCGCCCCGGTGCCGCAGGAATTGCGCCCACGGCAGTTGGGATCAACACGGAAGCAGCATCGGCGGTACAGAAGCCTGCTGCGGAAAAGGCGGTCAAGAAGCCGTTTGTTCCGCTGACCGGCAGAACCCCGGAATCCATTCCGTCGCATCTCGATCTGCATGAAGCCTCGCAGAAGACGACGAAGCGCCCGCAAGAGAACACGCAGGAGGTGGCATCGGATGAATGACCGGAACCGCCGCTCCGCTGCGGAGGTCATGGCGAATGCGGCACGCGTGGTCAAGGCAGCTGTCAACATCGTGCGGGCGGCGATCGCAGGAGGGCTTCACGGCGCGGCGGCTGCCGCTGCAAAGGAGCTTTTGCCAACGATCATCAAGTTTGCCGTCGGCGTTCTCATTGCCGTCATCGTGATCCCAATGTTCGTGATCTCCGCTATGCCAAATATGTTTTTCGGCTACGAAACGTCCGAAAAGGACCCGCAGATCACCATGCGGGAGCAGGCGCTTTCCATCGGCGGCGCGTATCTGTCGTTGGAGGACTTTGAAAAGACGCAGCAGGACGCCATTATTACCGGCGAAGCTGCTGCGTATGAGAATCAGGGCGTCACGATCGATGAGATCCGGGTGTCCAGCAAGTTCGATGAAGAAGATCTTTGCTGGTACATCGCCATCAATTCCGTTGCCCACAAGCAGGACTTATCTGAAATGAAGCCGGAGGAAGTTCAGTCACTTCTGATCTCCAATCTCAAGCACACGACGCGGCTGGAATCCTCCGGCGACCAGACTGTCCTCCGTATCATCTTCCAGCCGCTCGATAAAGACAAGCTCATGGACGATCTGGAGTTTGACGAGGACGCCAAAACGTGGGCAGGCGCGCTGTTCGAGACGATCTATGAGAGCGACGCGCTCAACAAATACAAAGATAAATTTGAAGCATACAAGCCAAATTACGCGGGCGATACCGGCTACACCGGTCCGACCGAGCCCTCGCCCGGCGGTGGAGGCGGCGCGGAGAGCGGTGGAAGCGCCGACAATACCATTGATATATCCGGTTTTACAAATCCGCGCACAAAAAACAACCATGATCTCGCCGCCTATGCGATACAGGCGTGGGAGCATGGCTGGGGCTATGTCTGGGGTACGTTTGGCGGCGTTCTGACGGAATCCATGCTCCAATACAAGCTGAAGCAGTACCCGGACATCGGCGCATCGGAGGCATTTATCCGCGAGCACTGGCTCGGCCGACGCACAACGGACTGCGTGGGCCTTCTCAAAGGCTACGGCTGGCTGAACCCCGATACGCTGACCATTGACTACAATACGAACGGAATGCCGGACTACAATGCCGACCGGATGTATGCGTCTGCCAAGGAAAACGGCACAGAGTACGGCGGCATGGACACGATGCCCGATATTGTCGGTCTTGGTCTTTGGAAGCAGGGACACTGGGGCGTCTACGTCGGGAACGGCTATGCCATTGAAGCGATGGGAACCCAATACGGTGTTGTCCGCACAAAGGTTGAAGGCCGCGGCTGGCAAGGCTGGTGCAAAATTCCGTACATACAATATGACGACTAAAGGAGGGCCTATGAAGGTCAGAAAATTTCGCATCCTCCGCCTGCGGCACCATGTCAGCATGGTAGAGCTTGGCCGGGCCTGCGGCGTATCCGCGCAGCGCATCAGCGAGCTGGAACTGAGCGAAAACAAACCGTCGGCGGAGACTGTACAGAAAATCCAAAGCGGCTTTGAGGCGATCATCGCGCAGCGCGGTGAAAAACTCGATACATTGCAGCAAGAGTATATCGCCTGCAAAAACAGCCTGATGGAGCGTGTAGGAGAATACGAATATGAGCTATGAAACCTACCACATTCCTGTTAATTTTACGGACGCGGGCAAGCTGTTCGGCGTGTTTGAGATCCGCAATGCGGTCGAAACCGTGCTGCTGTGCATTCCCATTTTGTTTTTGTGTCTGGCGCTGCTGCCGCTGACGCTTATGCCGAAGATCATCGTCACGATGACGATCCTCGTTCCCGTGGGCGGTTTCGCGCTCATTGGCATCGGCGGCGACAGCCTCACCAGATGGCTCAAGGCGTGGATAAACTGGCGGAAGCACCGGCGCATGATCTTTTACCGCGGGGAGGTGCGTCTATGAGCATGAAGGACGCCATTTTCGGCACGGCCGCGCCGACCAGTCACGGCGGCGCAACCTATCGTGACAGCATTCAGGCATGGCTGCCGGTCAAGAATATTATCGGCGGCGTGGTCATCACGAAGGACAACCGGTTTATCAAAATCCTTGAAGTGCTGCCCGTCAATTTCTACCTCAAATCACCATCCGACCAGCAGAACATCATCACGTCCTACGCTGCGTATCTGAAAATTGCGCCGGACAGCATGAGCTGCGAGGTGCGCACGCTCCCGCCGGATACGAGCGAATACGTCGAGCAGATGCGGCAGTTCCAGAAAACCGAGGAAAGTGAAAATTGCCGCGCGGAGATCGAGGACAATATTGAAAAGATCGGCCTCGGCATCGCAAGTGAATCCATCCGGCACCGATTCTTCCTTGTGTTTCAGTATGAAGCCAAAATGCGCGCCAAACGCAACACCGTCAAAGGCATCATTCAGCGTCTGAACGAAGAAGCAGATACCGCGCGGCGCTATCTGGACATCTGCGAGCTGGAAGTCTTAGAACCGCGCTACACAGACGATTTCGTACTAAAGCTCCTGTACGAACTCATCAACAAGGGCACGAGTCTGCGCGTCAAGCTCCCGGAAGGCGTGTTCGATATGACGACGGAGGTGCATGGGGTGTATGAAGAATGAAAGGAAAAGGAGGAGCGGACGCATCCGCTCCCCCTAGGTGCCCTCCGCAGAGTAACACCGCAATTCCATGTGACAGACAGCGGGAAATTCTTCCCGCCTGCGGTGGCCCAAAGAGCACAATGCCCAAGCCATATCGCGATTTTATTATATCATTTTTTTCAAGAAATGCAAGCTGCGATTACCATGCAGGCTTGCCCGTTGCAATCAGACTGTCTAAGTCCATATACGCATTTTCAATCGCTTCGACATGATACAGGTCGTACATTTTATAAACAAAATCGGTAAGCCCTTTCTCATCCAACGTTTTCAGCACGGCCCCAGCTGTCGTGTTCTTATGCTGGGCATAGCTTTCCAGCAAATATGTGAAAAATCGAAACTCTTTACTCAATTTCATCCCCCCGTAAATACAGAGAATTTCGCGGATCACCGGTAGCTTGCTCCGACTCCCATAAATCAAAAATCGCAAGCGGACTGAAATGCCAGAGCCGCAGAGCGTTATCTGATAGCATTTCGTGTGTTTTGGAATCTAGGAACAACCGAAGCGCGTCCATATCGGATATATTGCGGCTTTTTGAAATCAGACCCGCCACTTCCGAATCAATGTTCTGAAGGATTGGCGGCAAAGTTCTGTTATTCATAGGTATTTCCCCTTACATACCGCAGCATGGATAAGCCTTTCCATGTCAAAAACGCATACTGGTCAGCCAGCTTCTGCGGCTTCAAAAGAATCAAGGCTGTTTCTTCGTTTATGATTCCGGCCATATAATCGCTGATGACCGGCATCGTGTTATCGTTGGCAACCGGTCCAATCACAACATCATATTTCTCGCCGCTGTAAACACTTTTGCGATTATCTGTCACATATCGGAGCCAATCCCCATCTGCGGATGGAAAACGCAGCACGGAGAGCGCAGTTGCCTTCGCATCGTCAAATTCATAGACAGAAACAGTTGGGATGCCTTTGCCGCGGCGAAGTGCTTGCAGCTTTGCCCACCGGATGGCCTGATCCTCACTGGAAGTCGTATAGAACCCTGCGCCAAAATCCAGCGCACGGTTGGAAACGATGATTTGTGGCTTTGTAACCTCTATATTGCTTCCGTGATAAAGAATCATAACGCTCACCTCTATTGCTTCTGATTCTATTATATCCAAAACCCAAATAATTTCAAGGAGTGTGATCCACTTGAAAAAGGACCGCAAGAACAAAACCGCCCCGCCGCCCGGCTTGCCGCCAGAGACAGAGCCGCTCGTCGAGGAACAACCGAAGAAGCAGCCGTTTCTCAAGCGCCTGCTGTTCGGCGAGGAAACGCCGGATCTGAGCGAGCTGGAGGCCGGCTCTACAACAATTCTGGACATTCTTTCGCCCACGAGCGTGGACACCAAAAGCCGGGACTACATTGTAGTGGACGGCATTTTTCATGCCTATCTTTATATCACAGGTTACGGCTATTCCACGACCGTCGGCGCAAGCTGGCTTGCTCCGCTGGTCGAGGCCGGCGAGGGCGTCAGCATTTCGTTCCACTTTGACAAGCAATCCAAGGAGAAAATTCTGGCGAAGATCTCGCAGCAGACCATGATGAACCGCAGCCGGATGCGCGACGTTGCAGACACCCGGCAGGACTTTGAAGAGCTGGACAGCGCTATCGCCTCCGGTATGTACCTCAAGGACGTAATGAACCGGCAGGGCGAGGATTTTTATTATATGCACACACTCATCGAGGTCACAGCCGGTGATCCGGAAACGCTGGAGCACCGCGTCACGGCAGTTGAAAAGCTCTGTGTCTCTGTGGACATGATCGCCCGCCGCTGCGAATATAAGCAGGAGCAGGCATTTTTGTCCATGCTCCCTATTCTCTATCTCGATCCGGACATTGAACGCAAATCCCGCCGCAATGCGCTTACCAGCGGCGTGGCTGCCGCATTTCCGTTCGCGTCCTATGAGCTGTCTGACCGCAACGGCATTTTCCTCGGTCTTAATATGTACAACCGCTCGCCGGTGTTCCTGAACCCCTACGACGACTACAAATACACGAACGGAAACATCTGGATCGGCGGCTCGTCCGGTGCGGGCAAGACGTTCACGCTCCAATGTGTCGGCGGACGTTTACGACAACAGGGCAAGCGCGTCATTTACATTATCCCGAAGAAAGGTCACGAGTTCCGTCCGCGCTGCGAACAGCTCGGCGGTCTGTATCTGCGGATGTCACCATCCTCGCCGGACTGCCCCAATATTATGGCCATCCGCAGAAAATCGCTCGACACTTATGCTGGCCTCAAGGGGCTTGCCTCCCGTGACGATTCCGTGCTGGCGGATAAAATTTCGCGGCTTATCATCTGGTACAGCCTGCAAAAACGCGACCTCAGCGATGAGGATCGGAACTATCTGGACACATCGCTGGTCGAGTGTTACCGGCGCTATGGCATCACGTTTGACAATGCTTCCGTTCTGAACGAGGACGGGAGTTTTCGCAGAATGCCCATTCTGGCGGACTGGTACGACGTGCTGCAGGAAAGCGCGGATACGCGGCATCTTGCCGTTGTGCTGGCGCGCTATGTGACCGGCTCGGCCTCCGCGATGGGCAGCCGGAATGAAATTGACCTTGATAACAAATACATCGTCATTGACACATCCGGTATGCCCGACGATCTGCTTTTGCCCGGTATCTTCTGGGCGACGGACATTGCAAATGACCTCATCTCCGGTGCCGGTGGACAGCTCTCCGCGCTGATCTCAGACGAGCTATGGTCGCTGGTCGGCGCGAACTCCAACCCGCTGGCGGCTGGGTACATTCAGGAAATGGTCAAGACCATCCGCGGCCTCGGCGGTATCGCCATCACGTCCACACAGGGTATGCAGGATCTGTTCTCGCTGGATAACGGCAAATATGGCAAAGGCATCCTGGATTCCAGCCGTATCAAGATCGTCATGCAGATGGAGGAACAGGAGGCGCGGCTGATTCAGAACGTCTTGAATCTCTCCGAGGAAGAAGTCCGTCAGATCACACGGTTCCGCCGCGGCGAAGGGCTTCTGTGCATCGGTTATAATCATGTACCCATTGCGTTCTACGCGACGCAGAAAGAATACGATGCCATTACAACATCCCCAACAGATTTGTTAAAGAGAAAGGAACGAGAAGCATGAACGAAGAACGATTTGCAGCAGAAACAAAAAAGATTCAGTCCGTCATTGCCAAAGCTTCGCAGAAAGCAGGCGCTCTGTCCGCACTTTCTGACGGCGGTAAAATGAGCCGCGAGAAATTGCAGCTCACGCTGGAAGAAACCGCACATTTCTTTGAATCCGCGACGCTCTATCTGCGCGCCCTCTGCGAAACACAGATGCCGGGCGCTGGCGGATACGGGCGACGCGACGGGCTGGAGTTCCAGCTCCCGTCCGGACATATCGAGATCGCGGGCGCAGGCTGGGTGCATATGCAGATCGACACGTTGCTGCCGCACTGCCGGTATATGCCCGCAACGTGGCTGACGGACACGGTGCGGCAGCTTCTGACGGCCTATACGCAGCACACGAATTTCCGCCTGCATTTCAAGCAGATGCTTTTGGTGATCGACGAACATAGCGACGTGGATGGCCGGCACGTATTCGATCAGGACAACAAGGGCTGGAAAGCCGTAAGCAATGCGCTGAAAGGCTTGGTCATTGACGATGACGACCAGTACCATCTATCCGTCCACATGATGTCCAGCCGCAGCGCGGAGAATGTCTGCCATATCAGCCTGGTGCTGCCGGAATCGGAGGAAGAATTTTTCCGGTTTCATCGAAAAGGGATCGCATACCGGCCTTTGGAGCCATCCGTTGCGCTGTGCCCCTCGACTTCTTTTTGCCTTGTCTGAAGCTCGGAAAAAACCGATGGGTCAAACCGCTTGTAATTCCATGCGTTTTCGTAATTTGAAGCGTCTGGTGGACGGCAAAAACCCGGCATCTACGGCTACCCATCGGTCAGGCAGGCAAAAGCCACGCAGAAGCACCGAAATTGTGGTTGCGCCGGAACCGGCGCAAGCGCAGTTTCGGTGCCTCGCAGGAAAATGGGAACTGCCATGATTTTTACGACCCGCGACCTTGATATCCTGCGCTTTCTCCGCTGGTGCCGCTTTGTGCTGGCGAAAGATCTGACCGGCGTGTTTTCCATGGGTGAGGTTCAGAACCTTGAAATCCTCCGCCTGATAAAACTCTATTTGCCCGCACAAGCCTACACACTGACCGCCGCCGGGAACCGGCTGCTTGACGCCGCCTTTCCAAAACTCCCCGCAGCGGTTGCTCCGGCTTACAAAGCCGCTGATACCATCCGCCGTATCCGGCAAGCAAAGGTGATGACCACCGCGTATCAGGCGGGCGTTCCTGTTTTTACGACAGACGTTTCCGCACTATGCGAACAGGCAATGTTCCTCCCCATGATCGCCCGCAACCGCGGCTCCAATCCGTGGGGCAGTACCCGTGTGGCGGCGCTGCTCCATACCGGCAACCTCATGTGCGCGATCCACTGGGTCAGCCCCGGTATCGGCTGCGTTGCGCTGACAGATGAACTGACAGCCTTTCAAAATCACACGGCATCAATTCCCGCAAAGCAGCGCGCCATAATTTTTGCCGCGTCCAGCTATGAGGAGATCCTTGCCGAACTGGATGCTGGGCAGGAGATTCAAAACACGCGCCTGCAAACCTACCGCGAGGTCTATGACTGCCTGAAGCTGCCGCTGTTTCTGCTGCCGTGCAATGGCACAGGCTGCTTGCAGCTCCGTATCTTGGGCGTTCCCAACTACCGCGAACTTCTGGCGAGAATCATCCTGAAGTCGCACTACGTTCCGCCGCCCGCGAATCGAACGATGTATGACGCGATGTATCAGGGCGCTCCATTCGTCATGGCGGCGGATATGAACCTGCGGCGCATTGACGCAGCGGTAGAAACGGCCTGTTCGGACGGTATCTCCCAAATCGCGCTGGCTGCACTGCCGGAACAGGCAGAAACCGTTCTGAACCGCCGCTACCGTGAGACCGGAAAGGCGCGTGTCTTTACGATCACGGACGCGGCGCTGCGGGAGCTGCTCGGAAGCACCGCGCCATACGCGCCGCCTGACCTGCCATTTTACACATCGGAAGGAGGTGTTCTGGATGTTCCGCCTCTCAAAGCTCCTTGAAAAGCTGGAGGACAAACTGGATGCGAGATTCAAAAGCTGGTACGAAAGAAATAAAACCAAATTGCCTACGCGCGTGCCAGCCGTGATCGTCGGCTGGTATTTTTATGGGATGTTCCTCAATTCTCTGCGGCTTGGAATCGCTTCGACCTTTCACTCTGGCGAAGAAATCAAAAGCATCTGGGTGCTGAACCCGTTCAAAAACTGGGGCGCAGTGTTCACCGGCTTTGGAATTGTAACGACGCTGGTGATCATCCTGATCATCTGCCTCATCACGAAAAAGGGCTACATCTGGTTCTCCGGTTACAAATACACGCACGACCCGCGCGGGTTTGACATTCTCCCGGACGGTACGCATGGTACCTCTGGCTTCCTGACGGAGAAAGAAATGCGCGAGTTTCTGGAGCTGTCGCCTGCGGGCAAGGCGGAGGGCATGATCCTCGGCAAAGTCAAAAAGCATCCGGATGACCCGGACGCTTACGCGCTCTATGCCGCGCACCGGATGGTCGCCGGGGACAATAATAACCTGCTCTGCATCGGCGCGCCGGGCAGCGGCAAGTCCAGAGGCTTTATCATCCCGTTCCTCATGGGCTGCGCCAAGCGCGGCGAGTCCGCATTCATCACGGATGCGAAGGGCGAGCTTTTTGAACGTCTTTCCCCATATTTCCGGCAGCATGGCTTCTATGTGAAAGCTGTGAACTTTCTGGACATGGAGCACTCCGACGGATGGAATTGCCTATACGGTCTTGACACCCAGCCGCAGCTCGTGCAGACGGTAGCGAACACGATCGTGCAGAACACGTCGGGACCAAAAGAAGCAAATGACTTCTGGAGCCGGGCGGAGTTGAATTTACTCATGGCGCTCATCCACTACGTCGTCAATCTGCGCGATGCAAACGGGAATCTTCTCCCCATTGAGCAGCGCGGGCTCGGCGATGTGTACCGCATGATCGCGACGGAAAGCATCGAGGAGATCAACCGCAAGCTCGAATCTCTTCCGCCGGAGCATCCGGCCAAGTATCCGCACGGCCTGTTCCTCAAAGCAAAGGAAAACCTCTGGGGCAACATCGTTATTGGCCTTGGCAACCGGCTGGCGGTCTTTCAGAGCCGTCTGGTGGATAAGATTACGCGCAACCATGATGTGGACCTCCTGCTCCCCGGCAAGCGGCCGTGTGTGTATTTCGTCATCATCTCTGCGCAGGACAGCGCGTACCGCTTTTTATCGTCGCTGTTCTTCTCGCTGGCTCTGCCGCAGCTGTCCAACTTCGCGCGTTTGCAATGTCCGGGTGGACGGCTGCCCGTGCTGACGAACTTCTGTCTGGATGAATACTGCAACATTGGCTATCTGGACGGCGTAGCGGACAGCCTGAACAGCATCCGCGGCTTCAATATGTCTGCGCAGATCGTCGTACAGAGCCTTTCCCAGTGGCAGGAAAAGTATCCGGGCAAGGAGTGGGAAAATCAGCTGGCGACATTCGATCAGACGCTCTACATGGGCTGCAACGACCTGACCTCAGCAAAGTACATTTCGGAGAAATGCGGCAAGGTGACGATCTCCGTCCTCAATAACCAGATGCCGATGATGCCGCTGTTCTCGCCGGTATATTCGTCCACACGCCCGTATTCGCAGACGCGAAGCAACACACAGCGTGACCTGATGAACCCCGATGAAGTCCTGCGCTTGGAGAACCGGAAGTGTCTGGCGCTGTTCAAGGGTCACAAGCCCGCGCTCCTCTATAAAATGACGCCGGAAGAGCTGCCGGACTATGCCGGTCTCACCACCTGCCGCGTCATTGATTACATTCCAGAATGGCGAAGAAAAGAATCCGAAGCAGCGCCACAAAAGCGGCCGCAAGCCCCAGCACAAAAAGAACCGTCGAGCATCCCCAAAACGCCCGGCAAAGAAAAACAACCAGACCGCAGCGAGCATCCGCCCGCCTACGATCTGGCTGAGGATGATGAGATTGGAATGGTGGAGTGCACGGTGGATAGTATCCTGAACCAGTGATTCAGATCTGGTGCTTGATATCGCGCCGACTGTAAATGATTCTGCGGACTTCCATGACATCATCCATGACGACATAGAAGATCGTATAATTGCGGACAGTGATTCGATAGTACGGATACTGCCGCTCCTTTGCCGAGTGATACTGTTCAAATGCTTCTGCGCAGGAAAGGCGGTTCCGGATCGCCGTCTGCACATCAGAAACCAATGCGTCTGCGGCGATTGGGTTTTTCAGACGATGCGTGATATAATCTACGATTTCATTGAGGTCTTCTTCAAACAGCGGGAGAAAGCGCAGCTTATAATGCTTTTCGTTCATGGATGCGGCTCCTCACTCTCGAAAAAACTTCATCTTCCGTATAACGAACGGGGTCTGCGGCCGCAGCCTTATCCGCTTCATCCAGCTTCAGTTCAATATCATCTGTCAGTGCGGCGTACTGCTCCAGGCTGAGAACGACCATAGAGCCGTACCCGTTTTTGGTGAGATAAACAGGCTTGCCGCTTTTGACGCAGTCTTCGATCTCTGTAAACTTGTTTCGTAAATCTGATACAGGCCGAATCGTGATCATGCTTACACCTCCCAAGCAAATAAAATCCTTGTGGCATTATTTTATCATAACTGCGCCATTTTATCAACTATCAATACAATGCAATTAGAAATCGGAGGGAATCCCCATGAAAGCAGCCAAGCTGACCGAGCATCCAAGTTTCCGGCTCATGCGGCAGACGGACATACAGAACGTCTGGCATATGCAGATGCCGCGATGGTTATTTTCCGACCCGCGATACGCGGATATGAGTTTGGACGCGAAGGTGACGTACACCTTTCTCCTGAACCGCTTCCAACTTTCACGGCGCAACGGCTGGGTGAACGATGCAGGCGAGGTATTTGTGATCTTCCCCCGCAAGGCGCTGGCGAAGGAGCTTCGCATCTGTGAGCAGCGCGTCACAGCGGCCTTTCGTAAGCTGGCGGAGCTTCAGCTCATATGGGAAAAGCGCTGCGGCCGCGGCGACGCCAACCAGATCTATCTGGCCAGCGTCACGCCCGTCGACGATCCCAACTACGAATGTGCACCGTTTTCATCAAGGGAGTATGAATCCTGCGGTTCCAGAACCGCGGATTCTGCGTTTCTTGATGCGGAAGAACCGCAGGATACGCGGCCCCAGAACCCCGGAATCCCTGCTTTTAGAACCGCAGATTCTGATGTTCCAGAACCGCAGGATCCGGGCGCAAGTAATACTGATTTTAGTCAACCTGATACAGTTTTCTCAAATGTCAGTCCATCCGTACCTTCGGAGGACGGGCCGGCGGACGATGAAAAAGAGCTCACGGGCATTCTGGATGCTTGTGAGCTTTCGTATTTCGAGCCGGAGGTAGCACGTGTTTTTGAAAACGCCATTGAGCGGCTTTTCTACTCGGACAACCTGCGCATCGGGCAGGCTGTTCTGCCGCGAAGCAGGGTGCGCTCACGGCTGCACCGGCTGAACTATTTCGTTTTGCAGGAAGCGGAGAGCAAACTGCACGCGAACCGGAATGTGCCGGTCAGGGATTCTACGAAATATGTTATGTCAACCATATACAACTGCATCACGGAAACGGAGAGTGACCTGCTGGTCGATCCGTACCTCAATTCGCTGCGTTCGCCGCCGGGAAAGGGGCGAGGCTGATGCTGCTGACAAAACAGCAAAAATTCCTGCTTGCGGCACTGGAAAAGCTCGGCTGTGCGGAGCTGCGGCAGCTTGCCGCACTGCTGCAAAAGACGTTTGCCTTTTCATCGATTGACGACGCCGTGCGCGTGACCAATGCCTGTGTGCGGCAGATGCAGATGGGCGGACTGCTGCAAATTTCCGACAACATCGTCAGTCACTGCGGAGAACGGGCAGTTTCGCAGCAGATAGAAGCCATTGATGTGATGCTGGAGCTGTCCGCGACGCAGCCGGAGAGTTTTTATGCTGTGGACAAACATATTCTTCTCCGCTTTTCGCTTGGAGAACCCAGTTTCAAGCAGTTTGTCATCGTGTCCGGCAGTGATCCACCACCGGAGCGCGAGATCCGGCAGGACGAAAAAATCATCGTTCTGCTGCCTGATGGCATCCGACCAGAAGCGTTTTCATACACCAGACCCGTCATTTTTGCGATCCGGCAAGAAAACGGCACGCACCGCTTCTTTGCCAGAAAATAATTTTTAGGAGGAACTACATATGCCCAGAAAAAAAGCCGAACCCGAAGTGCTGCAGGAAGAAACCGTACAGCCAGAAATTGCCCAAGTCGAAGAAACGGTCACCGCAGAACAGCCAGTATTGGAACCGCAGGTCGAAGAACCTGCAATCACAGAACCTGTACAACCCTATGGAGAGGACGACGTGCCCGCAGCGGCAGAAAAATCTGAATCTTCCGACCCGGAGAAGAAATCCTTCTACGATCTGGATTTCCGTACGCTCGACCAGGATCTCTCACCGGAGCAGCGGCAGGAGTGGAACACGATCTATGCCTCCTTCCGCAGCCGAAGCGTCATGCGCGGCACGATCATTGGCGTCGATCCCCATTCCATGACCGTCCGCAGCGCGCAGACCGGACAGGTCGAGACCAAGCGGATGTACTGTGCGGTCATTGTGCCGTTTCGCGCCCGCATGTGACGTAACGAGATCAGTGTCAAAAATGACGGAGATCGAGAGACGGGGCGGGAAAAGGTGGGATAAGCCGAAAAAGGCAGAGAAATCAAGGGATTGCGGGGGCGGTAAGTTCTGAAAACCGCCGAAAATTTGAGCCGACGCCACGACGGCGACGCGCACGTTCCGTGTCAATCACGACGGCCGCGCGACGCTGATCGGGCGTCTTTTTTCGTCGTCGGCGCGTTTCTAACGCTTCGGGGCGTTCGCGTTTAACGCTGGGCGTTCGAGCGTTCGGACGCGCGTTAGAAAACGGCGAAAGCCTTGCAAACACTGGGCTTTTTCGCGTTCGAGCCGCCGATCGGGAGAGCCGCCGGACACCGCCGCGCGCCGCCGCTGCTGAACGCCAGAGGTGCGCCGGGTGCGCCGGTAGGTGCGCCGGACACAAAAAACGCCCGAAAATCCGCATGAATACAGGCTTTTCGGGCAAATACAGAACAAACAAGGCAGACAGCCTGCACGCGTCACCGCGTCGGCCGTCTGCCTTTTGCTATGTATAAGTATGCAATATATGCAGATATTATGCAGTTACCGCCGCGGGCGCGGCCAGGGCACCAGATGCGTTATCTTGCCGCGCGCAACGGTGAGCCAGGACCGTCATCCGGCGCGGCCAGAGCTTCGGCTCTGCGGTACAACTCGCCGAGGATGATCGCTTTGCCTGGCACGTCCAGTTCGTCCCACAGGCGGGCTACTTTGAGGGCGTCGTCGCTGATCCCCTGGATCGCGTCGGCGTTCTTTTCGGCTGTCTGGTCTTCGCCGGTTAGAATGTATTCCATTGACACGTTGAACAACTTCGCAACCTTGTATAGCTTGTCAGCTGATGGTGCTGCCTTATTCCAGTTACGAATACTGCCCTGTCCGAAGCCAAGTTCCCGCTCCACGCTTGCAATAGTATGGCCGTTCTTCTCCGCGAGGGAACGAACACGTTCAACGATACCCATAGAATACACTCCAATTAAATTGACTAAAATCCATTTTACATCTTGACTAATGGAATACATTCCATTATACTGTGAGCGTGGCAAGCAAACACGACAGCCACGAACCGCGAAACAGTATAGCAAAACAACGCCATAAAAACAAGACATTTTTGCACGACACGAAAGGAGAACGAAAACATGACACGCACCATCGGCGAAGCCATTGAGGGACGGCTTCATAACCTTGGCCTGCGCCAGAAGGACCTGGCCGACAGCATCGGCGTCCCCGTTTCGACGCTCAACAGCTGGCTGCGCCTGGGTCGGGACATTCCCACGCAGTACATCTTAAAGATCGCGCACGTCCTGCGCTGCACCCCGACCTATCTGCTGTCGGGCGGTGAGGACGACCGCGAGACCCCGACCAAAAGCGACGCCATCGAAGACCTGATCCGCGCGACCGTGGCCGAGGTGCTGCGGCAGCAGGAAGCGCAGAAGCGGCGCGGAGACACAGAGCCGCAAATGCGTACCGCCACGTACATCGAACGGCAGCGCGAGCAGCTGGAGCAGATCAGAGCGGAGCAGGCCGCCGAACACGGCGACCCGATCCGCGCGATGTTCTACCGCATGGGCGCGGAGCTGCTGGGCGACGAGATCACGGCCACACCGGCTCAGTCCCCTGCGTCCACGCAAGCACATACACCAGTTCAGACCTGTCTTCGCCCCGCCGCTCTGCGACGCGAAGCAGCACCCAGCCAGCGTCCAGGTATTTGTTCGCGGCATAATCGTCGGCAGCTTCAAAGACTTGGCGCACATCGGAAAAATCGAAATCCATGAGATCACCCCCTTATGGGGATTGTAACACAAACAGGACAAGGAGGCAAGGGCATGAGACGGATCAAGACCTACAAGAAGTGGAGCATCTGGCGGCTGACGGCGGCGGAGGCCATCGACGTGGGCGGGCGCTTCGCGGCATTTTTGCCGGAGACGGACCCAGGCGCGATGGACGAGCCGGAGTGGGCGGCGGACAGCGTGCAGGAGCTGATCGACTTCATCGACAGCTACGAGACGTGAACGCGGACGGATGGTACAGGCCAGAGGGCTACGGCGGCTGCCGGAACTGCATGTTCCGCGGCGAGGGGCTGCCGATGTGCCGGAGGGCCGCAGAGGCAAAGGCCAGCATCCCAGTCTGCCCATTCTGGCAGAGGCGGGAGCAGGAGAAAGGATACGAAGATGGTAAACCGCAGGAAGGTATTTGTGCAGCAGTTCTCTGATCTGCTTCGCAGCGGACGGCGCACAGGCGTCGAGCGGCTGGAGCTGTCGGACAACGGCAATCTGGTGACGATCTGCTTCGAGGGCGGCGGACGCCGCGAGGTCAACGTAGAAGGCGACAGCGAGGCGGCGCTGATCCTGGACGTGATCCGCCGCGTGCTGTACTAAGCCCACGCAGGGCAAGGCCCAGTCCCGTGAAAGCCGGGACCGCCCCTTCGGGGGCGCGGCGCTCATGCCTGCTGAAAGGAGGACACATTATGGAGAAGTACAAACCGGAGCCGGGCTACCGCGAGCCGTACACCGAATACGGCATGGAGATCGTCATGTTCTGCGCGAAGCACTGCCTGACCAAGAAGGCGCTGGCCGCAGAGGCGGGCATCCCCTACGACAGCCTGCTGGCAACGATCAAGGGCCGCCGCAGCGGCCACAACGTCAAGGCTGCCGTGGCCCCTGTCATGGCGCGCTACGAAGCGGCTGCGAAGAAGCAGCGGTGGAAAGGCAGGGGTGCGTAAATGCAGAGCTACATCAGCACCAGCACCGCGGCCCTGCTGACCGGCGAAGCCCCCCAGCGCATCCGCGAGAAGATCGCGGGCGGCGTCTATGAGACCCGCAAGCAGCGTAGCGACCGCGGCGGCGGCAACGGCGGCGAAAGCTACCAGATCGCCGTCAGCAGCCTGCCGCAGGAGGCACAGATCCTTTACTACGCACAATGCGACAACGCCGCTGGCGGCGAAGACTGCGATCTGGCTGCCTACCACGCCCGCTTCGGCGAGAAGGGCATCCAGGAGCTGCTGGGCAAGCAGCGGGCCGTCCGGCAGGGCCGCGCGATCCGCGCGATGAATCCGGCAGACGTGGTCGAGCAGCTGACGGCGCTGGCCGAGGACCACGGCACGAGCCTGCGGACGCTCTACCGCTGGATGGACGCCTACGAGGAAAAGGGGCTGCCGGGCATCATGCGCGCGGTGAGCCGCAAGGACAAGGGTACACGGCCGAGCATCTGCGCGGCCGCCTATCAATACGCATACGGCCTGTACGCCGACAAGGTGAAGCGGACGCAGGCCACGATCTACAACAAGCTGGTGGACAAGGCCGCCGTGCTGGGACCGGACGCCTGCCGGAAGTGCATCTTCTGCGAGGGCACCGAGGCCCGCGCCCGTCTGATGGAAACGGGCGAAATCAATCACTACCCGCCCTGCGCCGAGCCGGTGAAGGCGGGGATGCGGGTGCCGGAGTGCAGGCAGACGCTGTCGCGGATGCTGGCCGCGATCCCGTCCGATGAAGTGACGCTGGCCCGCCGCGGCGTGAAAGCCTGGAAGGACGACCACATGTTCATGGCGGTGCGTGAGAAGCCGCAGACCGTGAACGAGGTCTGGTTCGGCGACCACCACCAGTTCGACTGCTTCGTGCTGGACGAGACCGGCAAGCCGGTGCGCCCATGGCTGACGGCCTGGTACGACGCCGCGACCGGCTGCCTGGTGGGCTGGGTGCTTTGCACCAACCCGAACACGGAGACGATCACCGAGGCGTTCATCCGCGGCGTGGCCCACACGGAACACAGCCCCTTCTACGGCCTGCCCGCCCATCTCTACATAGACAACGGCAAGGACTACCGCAGCAAGACCTTCGAGACCGGCCTGATCAAGGAACACGACCTGGGCTATCTGAACTGCAACATCGCCAGCAACAGCGTGATCCAGCTGTTCAACGTGACGGTCCACCACGCGCAGCCCTATCACGGCTGGGCCAAGACCGTGGAGCGATTCTTCGGCACGCTGGAGGACATCTACATCCGCGACGCGCCAGGCTGGTGCGGCGGAAGCCCGAAGGAACGGCCGGAGGACTTCTCCCGCGAGCTGCGGCACCAGCTGGAGCATGGGCAGCTGTGGACGATGGACCAGTTCTACGAATGGCTTCGGGACGACGTCTTCCCCGCCTACCACAACCGGCCCCACGAAGGCCACGGCGGGCGCAAGCCAATCGACCTTTACAACACCCTGCCCCGCGCCCGCATGGAGCAGCCCAGCTGGCAGATGCTGTGCGTGGCCCGCGACGACATGGCCGAGCGCAAGATCACGCAGCGCGGCATCAAGTTCAAGAACAAGCTGTTCTGGTCCGACGAGATGATCGGACTGGCGGGCACGGACGCCGTGATCCGCTACAGCCGCAGCGATCTGTCCAGCGTGTCGGTGATGGTGGACGGCAAGTTCCTGTGCGAAGCCGGTCTGCACGAGACCTTCTCGCTGGTGGGCGAGGACGAGGAACGCGTGGCCGCGCACGTCGGCAGACAGAAGAAGCAGCTGCGCGAGACCCGATTCCGCATCGCTGTCGCCAGCCGCAGCACGTTCGCCGACGAGGTGGACGTCAAGAAGAACACCGGAACGATCACGGCCATCGAATACGAGAAGGCCGCCAGAGCCAGAGAGAAGCTGCGCAGCAAGCCGCCGCGCAAGCCGCGCGACGACAACAGCGGCGACGTGGTGCGCTCCATGTTCGAGGCAATGGGCGAGGAACTGCTGCGCAGCGCACGATAACGCGCGACATCTGTGACAAAAACGAAAGGAGCGGACCCCATGAACGAACGCGAAAACGAGTACCGCGGATGCAGGCTGCACCGCTATCTGGTGGCCGAGGCCACCCCCACCGAGCGCCAGGCGCTGCGCGAGGCGATCCAGCGCGTGAACACCGAGGGCGCGACGCAGATCGTGCTGCTGTCCTGCTGCGAGGTTGACACCATCAGCCGCCTGGACGCCGCCAGGCTGCGCAGAGCCGCCGAAAAGCGGAGGGCGCGGAGAATCCGGCAGCTGATCCAAACGGTCTGCTGCTGGCTGTCGGCGGCCTGCCTGTTCATCGCCTGGGGCGTGGCAGGCAGCGTGGAGTGCGGCACGCGCCCGATGTGCTGGGCCACGGCGCTGCACATGACCGGCTGGATCGCCGCCTTCGGCATCTTCGCCTGGATCGGCGGTCTGATGGATCGGTAGACCCGAAAAGGCCCAAGGCCCAGTCCCGTGGAAGCCGGGACCGCCCCTTCGGGGGCGCGGCGCTTACAGCCACAAACGAAAGGAGCGCTGACACAATGACGAATCTGGCAGAGAATCTGACGACGACTACCAGCCAGGGGGACCTGGCACGCGAATTGCAGCGGCTGCGCGACGCGGAGGGTGTGACCTTCGCAGCCATCGCCAACAAGACCGGCATCAGCCGGTCGGCCATCAGCCAGCTGGTGAATCAGGGGCTGCGGATGAAGCCCGAACACGAGAAGAAGCTGTGGGACGCCGTGAACGAGATCAAGGGCACGGAGGAACGGCTGGGGCCTGACGTCCCCGTCGCGCCGATCCACTTCAAGACGCGCATCGAGCTGTTCGAGACGAAGGAGTTCAAAGAGTGCATGGGCTGGTGCAACTACGTCTGCAGCAAGCGCAAGATGGGCGTCATGGTGGGCCACCCCGGCAGCGGCAAGACCACCGTGCTGCGCCACTTCGCGCAGAGCCATCCAGGCGTGCTTTACATCGAAGCCTGGCCGCAGATGCGCGTGGGCGATATGCTGGAGGCCATCGCGCGGCCGCTGGGCCTGTCCCTGCGCGGCAACAACTACCGCAAGACCCAGGACCTGATCGCCTACCTGTCGGGCCGCACGGACGTGCTGATCGCGGTGGACGAGGCCGAGTATCTGGCGAAGTGGGACGTGGACAAGTTCGAGGTCCTGCGCAAGGTGTGGGACAACACCGGCACGCCGGTGATCCTGTGCGGCACGGATGTGCTGGAGGGTATGCTGACCCGCGGCCGCGGCCGCCACGACAACCTGGCGCAGCTCTACCGCCGCAAGGTGGAATTGAAGCTGAACGGCATCGGCCAGGCCGAGGCACGCACGATCCTGCGGGAGTACAACGTGAGCGACGACGCTGCCGACGCTCTGGCGACCATCGCCGCCGACGTGAAGCACGGCGGCATGGGCACCTTCGTGGAAATCCTGGACATCTGTCTGGAAGCCGCCGAGGGCGGGCAGATCACCGGCGACATCCTGGCAAGCGCCCGGAAATACAAACTGATGTACTAAGGAGGACAACGTGAAAACACTGACAATCATCTATCTGGCGGCGACGGCTGCGGTCTTCGCCTACGTCGGGGGCGTCTGCTTCTTCAAGCGGCGCGCCCCTGCGGCCGGAACGCTGGGGCTGATCATCGCGGCCATTGGGCTGGTCCTGATCGCGTGGACGGGGGCGATGGTATGAAGGCAGCCTACACCCGGATCAAAAAGCCGCGCCGCGTGACGGACGATCCCGTGATCTATGTTTGCAGCCCCTATGCAGCAGACCCCGAACGCAACGCCCGCCGCGCAGAGAACTTCTGCCGCTACGTCTGGAAAATGGGCGGCATCCCGCTGGCCCCGCACCTGCTGTTCCCGCGCTTTATGAATGAGAACAGGCACAAGGAACGCGAAGCGGGGCTGCGCATGGCTCGCAAGCTGCTGGGCATGTGCGACGAAATGTGGGTGTTCGGTGACGAGATCAGCGAGGGCATGGTCGGCGAGATCATCGAGGCGTCGGCCCGCTGCATCCCGATCTATCACTACGACGGCCCCATCACCCTGACCATCACCCGCGACGGGAAAGACCCGAATCGCTGGTCGTGGCATATTTGACATCAAGGAGGAAGACACAATGGCAAGAAAACGCGTAGAAGACACAGTCCCCGCTCTGGAGAGCTGGGACGACGTGAATCAGGCGCTGGCGACCATCGCGGACAATCAGCGCACGGTGGAGAACTTCGAGGCAGCGATGCAGAACAAGATCGACGAGGCGAAGGCCGAGGCCGAAGCCCGCAGCCGCGTCTTTATCGAGGCCACCAAGCGCCTGGAGCGCCAGATCAAGGAGTTCGCCGAGGCACACCGCGACGACATGGACGGCAAGAAGACCAAGACGCTGAACTTCGGCGCAGTGGGCTTCCGCAAGTCCACGAAGATCAAGCTGCCGAAGGCCCCCACCAAGCTGGCTGAGATCATCCAGCTGCTGCGCAGCAAGGGCATGGACGACTGCGTGAAGACGCCCGCGCCCAGCGTCGATAAGGACGCCCTGCACAAGTACCCCACCCAGGACATCGTGGCCGTGGGCGCATCCATTGAAGTGGACGACGTGTTCTGGTACGAGCCGGACCGCGAGAAGCTGGAACGCGGCTAACCGACGAAGGAGGGCACACGGATGGGAACGCAGGCCAACGTCCTGACGCCGCAGCAGATGCGCTGCATCTACGCACTGGCGCGCGGCGGAGGGATCAGCAACGAAGATCTTCACGCCGTCGTCTTCGCGACGACGGGCAAGGACAGCATGAAGCTGCTGACGACGGCAGACGCCAAGCAGGTGATTGACCGGCTGAAACGGCTGACCGGACAGGAGACGACCGCGCCGCACAACAGGCCGACGAAGGAGCAGGTGGCGAAAATCTACGCGCTGGCCGCAAAGCTGGGCTGGGCCGACGATCCGAAAAGGCTGCGCGCCTTCCTGGAGAAGCGTTTCGGCGCGTCCCACCCCACCTTCCTGGACGACAAGCACGCACGCAACTGCATCGAGGCGATGAAGGCCATGCTGGCCGGAGGACGCGGAGAGCGGAAAGGAGGCCACGATGGAGAAGTGGACGGACCGGCTGACCATTGACATGATCCCCGAACAGTACAGGCAGCTGGCAGAGATCACGGGCATCCAGCCGCTGCTGACGCTGGCAGCACAGTACGGCGGCTCCAACCTTTACATCCCAAAGGTGGACGCCCTGACCCGCACGGCGCGCGACCGGCTGATCCGCGAGAAGTTCACCGGCTACAACGCCGAACAGCTGGCGCAGGAGTTCGACCTGACGGTCCGCTGGGTGCAGGAAATCTGCAAGGACGCACCGCCTGCCGGTCAGCTGTCGCTGCTGGACTTTGAATAGTCCGATTTTATCCACATTTCCCCCATAAACTAAGGGAATTGCTTCTTATTTACCCAACAATCGAATCCATTTACAATAAACTCCGTAAAGGCCGCGCGCCTTTACGGAGTTTCGTTTTTATCTGGAGGGCGCAGCATGGAAAGCTGGATCACATGGATCATTCAGGTGGTGGCCTACGGCATCATCTGCTTCCTACTCAAGCGAGAGCTGAATCAGTTCGACCAGCGGGACAAGCGCCTGCAGGAGCGCATCGACGAAGTGGAGAAGAAGGCGTCGGCCGACACCAAGGCCCTGGCCGAGAAGATGGACAACTTCATCCAGGAGGCCCCCTTCAAATACACCCTGCGCGACGACTTCATCCGCGCCGTCGCGGGCTTCGACGCCAAGCTGGACAAAATCCTTGACCAGCTGACCAAAAGAAACTGACCCAAAATTTACAGAAAGCGAGGTGGGCCGATATGGCAGCCAACCTGACCGTCGCGGCGAACAAGCGCGTCCGCGGCGAAATCCTGGCCCTGCTGTACTCCGTTCAGCCTGTGCCGGTGGAGATCAGAACGATCACCAACAGCCTGCTGGAGTCCAGCATGGTGAGCGTCCCCAGCATCGCGCAGCACATTGACTACCTGTCGGGCAAGAAGTACATCCAGGTGATCGGTGAAGAAGCAGCCGAACAGATCCTGCACGGTGTGGTCCCGCCTTCCGCCTTCGTGAAACTGACGCCGACCGGTGTCGATCTGGTGGAGGGCACCATTGAGGACCAGGGCGTTGACGTCTGATGGGCGACCAGAGAGAGCGCAACCGCATCAAGTCCCGCGTGGATGAACTGCCCGACGAAATCCGCGCACAGCTGGACGCGATGCTGGCAGACGTCAACTACACCTACCAGGACATCGCCGACACGATCACCGACCTGGGCTATGAGATCAGCCGCAGCGCCGTGGGCAGATATGCCATGCGCCACAACAGCGCAGCACGACGTTTGAAAGAGGCATCAGAGCAGACCACGGCGCTGCTGCAATTCATCCGCGAGAATCAGGACGTCGAGTCCACGGAGCTGGCCTCCGCGATTATGATCGACGGCCTGACCCGCAGGATCGCAACGGCGGACGAAGACTTCGACGCCATGCCGCTGGACAAGGCGGGCCGCCTGCTGGTCCAGCTGCAACGCAGCACCATTTACAAGGAACGCTGGCGCAAAGAGCGTCTGGCGGCCATTGAGGCCGTCGAGCGCAACGTGAAGGCACGGATGCGCCAGGCCGTTCAGAACGATCCGGAACTGCTGGCACAGCTGCAAAGGCTTGTCAGCGACGCGGCAGCGGAGGAGGCGGGACGCGATGAAGGCTGAGCTTCACTGGTACGTTGCGCAGGTTATGACCGGCAGCGAGCAGGAGACGGCCAGGAAACTGACCGACGCAGGCATGGAGGCGCTCGCCCCCGTCCAGATTCTCCACGAACGGCGTCACGGCAAATGGTGGCCGATCCGACGCGTGGTGTTCCCCAGCTATGTATTTGTCCGCACGGGCATGACGCCCCGCTTCTATTACTTCATCAGCGGCCTGCCCCGCGTGATCCGCCTGCTGGGCGCAGACGGGCCGGAGCCGGTGCCGGACGAGCAGATGGAAGTAGTTCGCCTGTTTGCCCCAGGCGGCCGAGACTTCGGCATGTCGCAGGGTGAGCGCATCGACGGCAAGACCGTGATCACATCTGGCCCCCTGCTGGAGCTGGAAGGCAAGATCGTAAAAGTGAACGCCAGAGGACGCCGGGCGACCGTATCGGTCCCGATCCTGGGCGAGGCACATCAAGTGGACGTCGGCGTCATTGTGGCGCAGGCCGAGGCCGAAGACGCCACGAACAGAAACCCGAAGGAAGACGCGCGCTGATCCGTCGCCGTGTTCGAGATCGGGGGACATAACCGAGAAAGCAACGCCGCCCTGACAATCGGTGGTGGCGAAGCCTACATATCGGGGCGATCCCATCCGTGGGGACCACTCCACGCGCCCCGTGGAAGCCTCCTTTCGTTGCTGCGCCCCGACGTGTTTTCACGTCGGGGCGTGGTGATAAGCGCAGAAACGATTTTAAGGCCCCTGTGCGGGCTTTTGAGTTTGGGCGGGGAGCTGGAGGGGGTGCGGCGTCTAACGCCGTTCTAACGCGTCAGAGAGGCCAAGGAAAGCGAAAGGAGGGCGATTGACGTGCGAGACCTGCAAGATATACGGGAATTGATCAATCCGGAGGGCATCACGGACGGCAAAATCGTCGCCGCGCAGGCCCGATTCTACGACTACTGCAAAATGATGAATCCGAAGTTCTACCGCGACGACCGGCCGTACCAACGCGACCTGTGCGAGACGCTGCAGGCGATCTTCGAGGGGCGGCTGATCAACAAGGACACCGGCGAGCCGTACAAGAATCTGATGATCAACCTACCGCCGCGGCACGGCAAGTCCTACACCCTGACGCTGTTCGTACAGTGGTGCATGGGCAAGAAGAACGACACGCGCGTCATTTCAGTGTCATATAACGACATTCTGGCCGGGCGTTTCGCCCGAAACGTCCGCGACGGCATTGACGCCGACAAGATCGACAGCAAGGTGACGATCTTCCACGACGTCTTCCCGACGACGCGCGTCAAACAGGGCGACGCGGCGGCACAGCTGTGGAGCCTGGAGGGCCAGTTCTTCAACTACCTGGCGACCGGCTTCGGCGGTACGATCACCGGCATCGGCTGTTCGATGGGGATCATCGACGACCCGATCAAGAACGACCAGGAGGCGTTTAACGACCGCGTTCTGGACGAACAGTGGAGCTGGTACACCGACACCTTCCTGTCCCGTATCGAAGAAGGCGGGATGCAAATTATCGTTATGACCAGATGGTCCACGAAGGACCTGTGCGGCCGCCTGCTGGCAAGCGAGGACGGCGGCGACTGGTTTGTCTTCTGCCGCCGCGCCTGTCTGGACGAAGGCGAGCGCCGGATGCTCTGCCCTGATCTGCTGTCGTGGAAGTCCTACATGAAGAAGCGCCGCCTGACCAGCGCGGAGATCGCGGACGCCAACTACCAGCAGGAGCCGGTGGACATCAAGGGCAAGCTCTACAGCGAGTTCCGCACCTATGAGCAGCTGCCGCGCGACGCTGCGGGGAAGCTGGACTTCGGCGCGATCATCAGCTACACCGACACGGCCGACACCGGCAGCGACGACCTGTGCAGCATCGTCGCGGGCATCCACGAAGGCGAGGGCTACATTCTGGATGTCATTATGACGGACGAGCCAATGGAGAAGACAGAGCCGCAGACGGCGGAGCAGCTCTACAGCTACCACGTCGAGACGGCGCGGATCGAGAGCAACAACGGTGGCCGCGGCTTCGCCAGAAACGTGGAGCGGCTGCTGTGGGAGCTGTACCAGACGCGCAGCGTGAACATCGAGTGGTTCCACCAGGGCGCAAACAAGCACGCCAGGATTATGACCGGCGCGACCTTCGTCATGCAGCACCTGCTGTTCCCTTCCGACTGGGCACAGCGGTGGCCGCGCTACTATGCGGCGATGGTGAGCTACCAGAAGACCGGCAAAAACAAACACGACGACGCGCCGGACGCTACGACCGGCATCGCCGAAACAATTCAGGAACGAGAAGGGAGGGGTACTCTTGACATCTGGTGGGTGTGAAATCCTGCACGCTGATTGCATTGAGGTGCTGCAAACGCTGGCGGAGAACAGCTTCGACGCGCTGATCACCGACCCGCCCTACAGCAGCGGCGGCCAGTACCGCGGCGACCGGATGCAGAGCGTGACCGAGAAATACAGCCAGAGCGGCGCGAAGGCCGAGTACCTGAAACACGCCTTTGAAGGCGACAACATGGATCAGCGCGCCTGGACCAGCTGGACGGCGTACTGGCTGGAACTCTGCCGCAAGGTGGTGAAGCCGGGCGGCGTGGCGGCGATCTTCATCGACTGGCGTCAGCTGCCCGCCCTTTATGACGCGATCCAGTGGGGCGGCTGGGTAGTCCGCGGTCTGATCCCGTGGGACAAGAAGAACGCCAGACCGCAGCCGCACCGTCCGAAGCAGCAATGCGAGTTCATCGTGTGGGCGTCTAACGGGCCGCTGGACGTCAAACGCGACGCCGAATACATGCCTGGCCTGCTGCAAGGGCTGCCGCCTTCGGCGCAGGTCCGGACGCATCAGACGGAAAAACCGCTCGACGTCATGCGCCAGCTGGTCCACATCTGCGAGAACGGCGGCAGGATCATCGACCCGTTCGCAGGAAGCGGCACCACGATATGCGCAGCGTATCTGGAAGGCTTCGGCGGGCTGGGTATCGAGCGGAACAAGTATCACGCCGAAAAGGCACAGGAAAGATTAACGAAAATCGCGGGGGGGGGGACTGATC
>OLQC01000688.1_pt1 | contig 33093 bp, 19 predicted proteins | sample 1672471 | NCBI WGS metagenome assembly OLQC01 (sample SAMEA3136689, study PRJEB25190) | human gut metagenome | biome: human gut; feature: human-associated habitat; material: faeces | place: Austria | collected 2013 | reverse complement strand
TTTTATACTTGTGCAAACGTTTGCGTAAGAAAAATGCGCCAGGATGTTTTATAATGGCTATTTTTTCACTACTTTTGCATTGTAAAATTCAAAAACAAACCAAAAAATTAATCTAACAAACATTCGTTAAAATGAAAAAAGCTTATTTATTATTGTTGGCTGGAATGTTGTCTACGGCAGTATTTGCCGGTAGCAAACAGACGGTTAAGATTGATGGTCAGCTCATAGAAAAGACTGTCTCAGAGATTACCTTCGATGGCGACAATGTTGTTCTTCAGTATTCAGATAATACATCTGATATAGGGGACATGTCGCTCGTAACCCTTTCTTTCACTTATCAAACTACCGGCATCAGCCAGGTAGAAGATATAAAGAAAGCATTGCGAGGTAAGGTTTATAACCTTCAGGGCCAGTATGTAGGTTCTTCCCTCCAGGGTTTGTCTAAGGGTGTTTATATCATTAATGGTAAGAAAGTAATTATCAAATAAAATAAGGAGGATTGAACAATGAAGAAAATGGTATTTACTTTGACACTCCTCTTGATGAGTTTGAGTGCAGCTTTGGCACAGACATCGACATTTAAGATTACCCATGCCGTGGCTCGTAACAGCAAGGTGAACCAGATGTATGTTACCACCAAGTCGGGTGATGTGAAGTATTATAATACTGCAGACTTGACAAGTGTGAAGTTCGAAGGTGATAAGGCAATCATCGCACCTAAATCAGGTTCAGAGAATGATGAGTACAATGCTTCAGTTCAAGCCATCAGATTTGCTAAGAAGGCCGATCAGGGCGAAAGTGGTGATATTGACAATCCTGCAGGTGTGATTCAGATTACTGAGGCAAAGGGCTGGCAGGAGTCTGCCTACCTGAAGTGGGCTCCATTCGAGGGCGCTTCTTCTTATAATGTATATGTAGATGACAAGAAGATTGATGCTCAGCTGGTTCGTCAGTATAAATCTTACTATCGTGCCGATGTTCTCGGTTTGAAGGAAGGCACTTATTCTGTAAAGGTTGTTCCTGTAAATGCTGAAGGTAAAGAGATTGCTGGTGCCAATACAGCTTCTAACTTGGTAGTAAAGAGCTACAACCGTGAGGGCTTTGCTCATTTTAAATATGCTGGTGTAGGTGCTTATAATAATGACGGTACTTTGAAGGCTGGTGCAAAGGTTCTGTATATTACAGCCAAGACAGCTAAGACCGTTTCTACAACCGTTAATACTGGTAAGCTTGAGACGATTACAGGTCTTCAGTCTATTATTGATGCATATTCAAAAGGTAAGGATAAAACCCCAATCGCCTTCCGTATCATCGGTAAGGTAAATCTTTCTGACTTGGATCACATTTCAAGCTCTGCTGAAGGATTGCAGATTAAGGGAGCTATGATGAATATGACATTCGAAGGTGTCGGTGATGATGCTACCGTATATGGCTTTGGCTTCTTGCTTAGAGAGGCTGAGAGTGTAGAGTTCCGTAACTTTGCTATCATGCGTTGCCTGGATGATGCTATGTCTCTTGATACTAAAAACTATCATGTATGGATTCACAACATGGATCTCTTCTATGGTAAAAAGGGTAGTGCTGCCGACCAGGCTAAGGGTGACGGTACTGTAGACATCAAGGGCGATTCTAAGTATGTTACTGTAGCTTACAACCGCTTCTGGGATAATGGTAAGGCTTCTATGTGTGGTATGAAGAGTGAAACTGGTGAAAACTGGATTACTTATCATCACAACTGGTTCGACCATTCAGACTCTCGTATGGCTCGCGTTCGTACCATGAGTGTTCACATGTACAACAACTACTATCAGCACAATGATGTTTATGGTATTGGTGCAACCAGTGGCTCAAGTATATTCATGGAGTCTAACTACTTTGATGCTGTTAAGCGTCCTATCATGAGCTCTTTGCAGGGTACTGATGCTATGGGTGATGGTACTTTCTCTGGTGAGAAAGGTGGCTTGATTAAGGCATACGGCAATGTATTTGCCAACAAGCCAGCAAACTTCAGCTATATCCCATACGCAGAAAACAATACAAGCTTTGATGCCTACGAGGTTTCTAATCCAAGTGAGCAGGTTCCTACAAGCGTAAAGACTTTGGTTGGTGGTACTTCTTACGACAACTTCGATACGAATCCAAGCCTCATGTATGCATACACAGCAGATAAGGCAGAAGATGTTCCTTCTATTGTAGAAGGCTTCTATGGTGCAGGTCGTTTGAATCATGGTGACATTGATTTTGTTATTCCTGATGAAACAGTCGTAACAAATGGTCACCAGCAGCCATTGCCTGCTTTGGCAAGCCTTCTCGACTCTTATACTTCTGGTGTTGTCAAGGTGTTCGGTGAGAGCAATGCTGCTGGCGAAGGTGGTTCTACAGAAGGTGGCAGCACTGGTGGTTCTGGCGAAGGTGGTAGTACTGGTGGCTCTACCGGTGGTACAACAGAAGGTGGCAGTACTGTAACTCCTATCGAGGGTACTGTTTTGGTAACATTCACAGATTCTAAGCCTTCAAGTAGCATAGTAACAGTTTCAGGTAACTATGCTACAAATAAGGGAACTGCTACTATTGACGGCACTTCATATTCTACTTGTGTAAAGATGGAGTCTGCAACTAATATCTCAGTAACTGTTGATAAGAAAGTCACAATGACCCTTTATTTCAGTTCTGCAGATAGCAAGACGAACGCCAAAATTGATGGAAAGAAGCCTGCTGAAGTAAATGCAGTTATTGATTCAACAGCTAAGACAATGACTGTAACATTGGATGCAGGTTCTCATACTATTACAAAGCAGGATACATGCAACCTCTTCGGTATTAAACTTGTACCTGTAAAAGAGTAAAGGTATAGAACTGATTTAAAGATTCCTGCCTCTTTAATGAAAAAACGGACAAAAGCTAGATAAAGATTTGCTTTTGTCCGTTTTTTCTTTATTTTTGTCTTAAATCTATCTGCTGTTTTCTTCTCTTTTCCCTACTTTTGCAACCGAAAACAATTTTAAACGTAATATTTAAACGTAAAACGCAACCTAAAAGTAAAACAATGAACGCAATCCAGAATTTAGCAAAGAGAAGTTTGCTTCTCGTGGCATTGTTCGTCATCGGATGTCTGCAACTCATGGCGCAGACAAGAACCATCAAAGGTGAGGTGACTGATGCGCAGAATGGTGAGGCTCTGATTGGCGCCACTGTCATGGTGGAAGGCGAAAAGGGCGGTACAGTTACTGATTTTGACGGTAACTTCAGTCTTCAGGTATCTTCTTCAGCCAAGAAGATCAAGGTATCTTATATCGGTTATATTGATAAGGTACTTTCTATCTCAGACAATATGAAGGTGAAACTCGAATCTGACAGCAAGGCGCTGGCTGATGTCGTGGTCATCGGATATGGTACGGCAAGAAAGAGTGACCTGACTGGTTCCGTAGCTACCGTGAAATCGAAGGACTTTAATAAAGGTCTCGTTTCTTCTCCAGAACAGTTGATCAACGGTAAGGTTTCGGGTGTACAGATTATGTCCAACAGTGGTTCTGCCTCTGCCGGTAGTACCATCCGTGTGCGTGGTGGTGCATCTCTTAATGCCAGCAACGACCCTCTTATCGTGCTTGATGGTGTGCCATTGGAGCAGGGTGGTATCTCGGGTAACAGCAGCAACTTCCTCAGCATGATCAACCCTTCTGATATCGAGAGCATGACTGTATTGAAGGATGCTTCTTCTACAGCCATCTATGGTTCCCGTGCATCTAACGGTGTCATCATCATTACCACCAAGAAGGGACAGCAGGGTGCTGTAAAGGTGAACTTCAATACCACCAACAGTTTGCAGACCCGTGCGCAGATGGTAGATATGCTGAGTCGTGATGAATTCGTGAATGTCATCAACCAGTTTGGTACAGATAACCAAAAGTCATTGCTCGGTACAGCCAATACCGATTGGAACGATGAGGTTTACCGCACAGCTTTCGGTACAGATAATAACCTCAGCGTGAGCGGCAGCATCGACAAGTGGTTGCCATTCCGTGTGTCTGTAGGCTATTACAACCAGAGCGGTCTGGTTCGCAAAGACAATGTAGAGCGCTGGACAGGTAACGTGGTATTGACTCCTAGCTTCTTCCAGGATCACCTGAAGTTGACCATCAACGCCAAGGGAACGCTCAATAACAACTCATTCAATAATGGTGGTGCCGTATGGGCAGCTGCCACATTCAACCCAACCATCCCGGTTTATTCCGGTAACGACAAGTATGGTGGCTATAATGAGGCACTCGATGCTGATGGCTATCCAGTGAATGCGGGTGTAAGAAACCCTCGCGGTCTGGTTGATCTGTATGATTCAAAGAGTAAGGTAAGCCGCTTCATCGGTTCGATGGATGTAGATTACAAGGTTCATTTCCTGCCAGACCTCAAGCTCCATGCTACCGTGGGTGCTGACTATGCCAAGGGCGACGGAACCGTTTATGTTCCTGCCTACGCAGCACAGAGCTACAACAAGGATGAGTCTTTGGGCGGTAGCGATTACAAGTATGGTCCTCAGAAGAACGAGAACCGCTTGCTTACCCTCTATGCCAACTATGCAAAATATTTCGAAGATATCAAGAGTAATGTAGATCTGACAGCCGGTTACGACTACCAGTACTGGAAGAGTACTACACCTCTTTATTATACCAAAAGTGCGGCAGGCACAAACCTGTCAACCGTAAAGGCATCAGATTACCGTCATGTAATGTTGTCATATTACGGACGTATCAACTATTCATTCGATGGAAAGTATCTCCTGACGGCTACCGTTCGTCGAGACGCATCTTCCCGTTTCTCTAAGGATACCCGTTGGGGTACTTTCCCATCTGTTGCTTTGGGCTGGACTTTGACAGAAGAGCCTTGGTTGAAGAACCAGAAGGTACTTTCTAACTTGAAACTCCGTGCCAGCTATGGTGTTACCGGTCAGCAGGAAGGTATCGGCAACTACAACTATCTGCCGGTTTATACCTACAGCGTGGCAGGTACCGAAGCATTCATCAACGGACAGTATATCAATACTTACCGTCCTGAGGCATACGTATCAGACTTGAAGTGGGAGACTACAACCTCCTGGAACTTCGGTCTCGATTTCGGATTTCTGGATGACCGTATCGGTGGTGCCATCGATTTCTATACCCGCAAGACCAAGGACCTGTTGGCATCAGTACCAACAGCAGCAGGTACCAACTTCTCAAAGACTATCCTTACCAACGTAGGTAATGTGGACAGCAAGGGTATTGAGGTTTCTCTGAATGCAACCCCTATCCAGACCAAGGACTGGGAGTGGAATCTGAGCTACAACTTTACCTGGCAGAACATGAAGGTGAAGAACCTTTCATTGATAAAGGGTGGAAGCCAGACCAACGTGAAGGTAGGTCCATCTATCGATGCTTACCAGTTCCAGGTACTCTCTGAGGGATATGAGCCATACATGTTCTATGTATATCATCAGCTCTACGACTCTAAGACAGGCAAGCCAATCGAGGGCGCTTATGCCGATCTCAACAACGATGGCGAAATCAATGAGTCAGATCTCTACCGCTATCATTCTCCAGCCCCTAAGTACATCATGGGCTTGAGCACATCTTTGAGATACAAGCAGCTGACACTCGGTATGAGTTTCCGTGCCAACATCGACAACTATGTATACAACGGAATGGGTATGAGTACAGGTGCTTTCGAGACAGTAAGTTACAACAACTCACAGCTCAACAACCTCAACACCAGTTTCCTGAAGACTGGTTTCAAGACCCGTCAGTATCTCTCTGATTACTACGTAGAGAATGCTTCGTTCCTGAAACTCGACAACCTGAGTTTGAGTTACAATGTAGGCAAGATCAACAAGTGGGCTTCGCTCACCGTATCTGCAATGGTACAGAATGTATTCACCATCACCGGTTACTCAGGTACAGATCCTGAGGTGCCAAACGGAATGGACAACTCATTCTATCCACGTCCTCGCACTTACTCAGTAAGCCTCGGACTTCAGTTCTAACAATCAAAACAGATAACAATGAAACTTAAGAATATATTATATAGTATGATGATGGGAACAGCGGTGCTGACAGGCACAACCAGCTGTGTTTCCGATCTCGACCAATATCCTCATACAGAGACAACCTCTAAGGATGTTTATACCTCGCTTGCCAATTACGAGGCTGTGCTGGGTAAGATTTATGCTGCCATGGTGACTAGTGGTCAGGGTAAGGGCGGCGATAATAAGGATATGGAATCCGTATTGAACGCCGGCAGTGGTTTCGATTACATGCGTATGTTTATCAATATGCAGGAGTGTGGTACCGATGAATTTGCCTCTACCTGGCTGACAGGTGAGCAGACCACCGGCCTGACCTATCTTTCATGGGATGCCAACGATGCGTGGGTATCAGATATGTATTATCGTATCTACTACAACATCGCCCTTTGCAACGAGTTCCTGCGCAATGCCAATAATGCCAATTTCTCGGGTGCTGATGCAGAGAAGATGAAGGAGTATAAGGCAGAAGTCCGCTTCATGCGCGCTCTGTTCTATTACCATGCCCTCGATTTCTATCGCAACATTCCGATGGTGACAGAGAACGACCCTGTGGGCAGCTACATTCCTCCTCGTTATACTCCTCAGCAGACATTCGATTATATCGAGAGCGAGTTGAAGGATTGTGTAGGTGATATGCTTCCTGCATCCACCTGTCCTTACGGTCAGGCTTCTCAGGGTGCTGCCTATACCTTGCTTGCCAAGCTTTATCTGAACAGCGAGGTTTATACCGGCGTTGCCAAGTATGCCGAGTGCATGGAGGCTTGTAAGAAGGTGATGGATATGGGCTACTCTTTGGAGTCTGATTACAGCAAGCTCTTCAATGCTGATAACGACAAGCGTACCAACGAAATTATCTTCGCCTTGCCAGTAAGTGCAGAGCATACAGTAAGCTGGGGTTCTTCCACTTACTTGGTGTGTGGACAGTTGAGTATGTCGAATGCCAACCAGAATGTTGCCGATTTCGGTGCTACCAGTGGCTGGAGCGAGTTCCGTCTCCGTCCTGAGTTCGTGGATAAGTTTACCCAGACCGATATTGATGGAGGTGGCGACAAGCGCTGCAAGTTCTTCACCAATGGTCAGAGCAAGGATGTAACCAACATGACCGATGAAACCACCGGTTATCTCTCAGAGAAATGGAGTAATCTGAAGGATGATGGTACTACAGCATCTAATACTGCTGATGCAGGTGTAGAAACCGATTTCCCTCTCTTCCGTTTGGCAGATGTTTATCTGATGTATGCCGAGTGCGTGGTTCGTCTGCATAATGACTGGGATAACTGGGGTGGTGGTAGTGATGCTACAGATCCAACCGTGATTGCTTCTCGCAAGCAGGGTGCTATCTATTGGATCAACCAGCTTCGTGAGCGCTCTAATGCTTCTGATGTATGGGCAAGCAACTTTGCTGATGACGATGCCTTCCTCCAGTTCATCCTCGATGAGCGTGCCCGTGAACTCTATCATGAAGGTTATCGCCGTACCGACCTGATTCGCTATGGTCAGTTTACTACTAATAAGTACATCTGGCAGTGGAAGGGTGGTGTCCACGACGGACAGGCAGTGGATAGCAAGTACAACATCTATCCAATCCCTAACACCGAGCTTACCGCAAATCCAAATCTTCATAACGACAACTATTAATAGGATAAAAGAATGAAAAAGATATTTAGAAACTTGATGATGCTTCTCTGCGCACTCACCGCCCTGGTGAGTTGCGACGAGAGTGGCGACAAGATATATCTGGATGGCTTCAAGGCATCCGATCTGATGGCATCGGCATCCGATGTGAAGCTGTCTGTAGATAACAGTAAGGACGTTGTCCTCTCGTTGGCTTGGCAGAATCCTACCTTGTTTTCGAGCGATGAAACCAAGCCTGCGGGCAGCGGAGTGTTGAAGACTTATCTGCAGGCATCCGCCTCAGAAGATTTCGCATCAGTAAAGGAATACACCGTAACCGACCTTTCCAAGGCTTTCACCGGTGCTGATCTCAATGCTGCAGCCAAGGATCTCGGCTTGTCTCCTGATGTGAGTTCACCTCTTTATTTCCGTATCAAGAGTCAGATGGGTGCCAATCTTGATGCCGCTTACAGCAATGTCTGCCAGGTAAAGGTTACTCCATACCTCATTGATATGAGCTACATCAATATCCTGAATGAGAAAAAGGATCAAGTTCTGACCAAACTCTATTCTCCTAATTCTGATGGAGTTTATTCTGGCTATATGAATGCCTCTTCTTGGTTCCATATCTGGGGTAAGGAAAATGATGGTACCATTTGGGGTAATGTAGGACAGGATAACCATGTGTACGAAATGGATAATACTGAGTCTGCATGGAACATCTGGTTCCCAGGTCAGACAGGTATTTATTATACAGTTCTTGATACAAAAGCTAAGGAACTTAAGCCAACTTACATCAAGTCGATGCAGTTGAATGGTGAAGATATGACCTATGATGCTCCTAACTATGCTTGGACCAAGGTGATTACAACCGCAGCCGATAATACTCCAATTAGCATCGTAGCAACAGGTGCAGAGTACAGCAAGGATACAGGTACAGAAGATGCTGCAGCTGTGGTGAAGACCATGAACTATACTTTGGCTGATGGCAAAATGACAGATGCTGCAACAGCTGGAAGTGTAAATATTGCCAAGGCTGGTACTTATACCGTAACCGTGAAAGTTGGTGAGCACAGCCAGCTGGAATACACCATCGTTGAGGGCGACCAGACAACTCCAGAGCCAGAGGTTAGCAATACCCTCTGTATGTTCTCTAAGGATGGTAACACCCTTCTTGCCGTGATGAACAAGGTGAGTGATGGCGTTTATACCTGCAAGTACAAGCCAACAGCTTGGGAGAATTTCCGGTTTATCTTCGTAGGTGAAAACAAGGACGACAAGCAGACTTGGTATGGTTCTGATCCAAGCGATCTTTTTAAATTGTCAACAGCTAGTGACTGTTGGGACATTTGGTTCAAGGATGATGTAACTGGTGGTGAAGTTACCGTTACCGCTGACCTCAACACCATGACATGGAAATATGAATAATTAATAAGAAAAATAGCAATGAAGAATATTTTAGGAAAAGCCATATTGCTGGCTTCAGCACTCTTGTTTTCTATTACAGGAACAAGTTGCAGCAATGATGATAATACCACTCCCGAAAAGGAGAAGACATACGATATGAGTGGCTTCGCCAAGGGCGCCGATGTAAGTTGGCTCACAGAGATGGAGAAGGATGGTGTGAAATTCTATAATCAGAATGGCAAGGCAACAGAATGCATGAAGCTCCTTCGCGAAGAGGGAACCAATTCCATCCGTCTGCGTGTCTGGGTAAATCCGGAAGGTGGCTGGTGTGGCAAGGATGATGTCATCGCCAAGGCTTGGCGTGCTCAGCAGCTCGGCTTCCGTCTGATGATTGACTTCCACTATTCTGATACCTGGGCTGACCCGGGCAACCAGAAAGTTCCTGCTGTATGGCAGGGCTATACTGCTGAACAGATGAAACAGGCTGTGGCTGATCATACAAAGGATGTGTTGAAAGCCCTGAAGGATAGAGGTGTAACCAACGTAGAGTGGGTGCAGGTGGGTAATGAAACCCGCGACGGAATGCTCTGGAATAGCGATGAGGCTGTAACCGGTCAGGTATCTAAGAATGCAGCCAATTTTGCTGCTTATATCAACGCCGGTTATGATGCTGTAAAGGAAGTTTATCCTAAGGCAAAAGTCATCGTGCATGTAGATAAGGGTCAGGACCTCGGTGGACTTACCTGGCTCTACGATAAGCTGAAGGACAATGGCGGAAAGTGGGATGTCATCGGACTGTCTCTTTATCCGGAAGATGATAACTGGCAGAGTTATGCAGAGAGTTGTCTCTCTAACATCCAGACTCTTTCTTCCATGTATGGCAAGGACGTCATCATCTCTGAAATCGGTATGTGGTGGGGCTCTGACCAGGCTGCGCCATTGATGAAGAAGATGGTGGATGGCTGTAAGAAGATTTCTACCTGCGAGGGTATCTTCTATTGGGAACCGGAAGTTTACAACAACTGGAAACCAGCCAACTATATCACTCTGGGTTGGGATGCATATACCAAGGGTGCCTTCGACAACAGCGGCAAACCAACTGCCGTATTTGATGCATATAAATAAGAATATTAAATAGCAATATGATCAAGAGAAGCATTACTTTCATGACTCTTGCCCTGGCACTCACAACGCTGTGCCAGGCGCAGAGCAGAAAGGTTATCAACCTGCCTTCATGGGACTTCTCCCGTGATGGCAAGGCGTGGCAGCAGGTAGCTGTTCCGCACGATTGGGCTATCTCGGGACCTTTCGATAAGAAATGGGACCTGCAGATGGTGGCCATCGAGCAGAATGGCGAAACCGAAAAGACCGAGAAGTCGGGACGTTCTGGTGCGCTGCCTTGGATAGGTGAGGGTATGTATAAGATGAACTGGACGGCTCCTAAGGGCTATAAGCGTGCCGTACTCGTCTTCGACGGTGCCATGAGCCAGCCTGTTGTCAGCGTCAATGGCAAGGAGGCAGGCAAGTGGGCTTACGGCTACAATGCTTTCCGCATCGACATCACACCTTTCATTCAGTTTGGTAAGAGTAATCTCATCGAGGTACATCTTAATAATGTAGAGGAGAGCAGCCGATGGTATCCGGGAGGCGGCCTTTACCGTCCGGTTTCCGTAGAACTCTATGGCAACGAAAACTTCTCTACCTGGGATACCTTCGTCCGTACCCTGAAGGCTGATAAGCAGGAAGCTGAAGTAGAAGTAAATGCGCTGCTGGAAGGAAAGACTGGTAAGTCGGGCAAGACCGTCATAGCCCTGTTGGATGAGGCTGGCAAGAAGGTTGCCGAGCAGACCGTCACAGGTGCCAATCCTGAAATCAAGACTACTCTGAAGGTGGCGAATCCTCAGCTCTGGTCTCCGGAATCTCCTTACCTCTATCAGGTAAAACTTACCCGATATGAAGGAAAAAAGGTGGCTGATGTCCAGACCCTGAAGACCGGTATCCGTACCATTGCCGTATCCAAGGATTATGGTTTCCAGCTCAATGGCGTTACCCGCAAACTGAAGGGTGTCTGTCTGCACCACGACCTCGGTCCGTTGGGTGCAGCAGAAAACAAGGCAGCTCTCATCCGTCAGATCAAGATGATGAAGCAGATGGGTTGCGATGCTATCCGTACTGCCCACAACATGCCTTCTACCATGCAGATGGAACTCTGCGATTCCCTCGGTATGATGGTCATGGCAGAGAGTTTCGATATGTGGATTTATCCTAAATGCAAGAACGGCTATGCCAAGTTCTTCAAGGAGTGGAGCGATAAGGATATCACCAATCTGGTAAAGCACCACCGCAATCATCCTAGCATCATCATGTGGAGTATCGGCAACGAGATTCCAGAACAGTGGAGCAAGGAGGGTGTGCAGATTGCCAAGCGTCTGCAGGATATCTGTCATCAGTACGACCCATCTCGCCCTGTAACCCAGGGTATGGATAAGGCTGAGGATGCCCTGAAGAGTGGATTTGCCCAGGTGATGGACGTTCCGGGCTTCAACTATCGCGTACATAAATATTATAAGAATATTGAGCAGTTGCCCCAGGGCTTCCTCCTCGGTTCAGAAACCGCCTCTACGGTCAGCTCCCGTGGCGTATACAAGTTCCCGGTAGTGGTAAGTGATAAGGCTACCTATCCTGATGGTCAGTGCTCAAGCTATGATACCGAATACTGTTCCTGGAGCAATCTTCCGGATGATGACTGGAAGATGCAGGATGACTACAGTTGGGTAATCGGTGAGTTTGTATGGACCGGTTACGACTATCTGGGCGAGCCGACTCCTTACGATACCTACTGGCCAAGCCGCAGCAGTTACTTCGGCATCTGCGACCTTGCCGGACTTCCAAAGGACCGCTACTATATGTATCGTGCCCGCTGGAACGAGCAGCAGCATACTACCCATCTTCTTCCTCACTGGAACTGGAAGGGCAGGGAAGGACAGGTTACCCCTGTATATTGCTATACCGATGGTGTGGAAGGCGAGCTTTTCGTCAACGGCAATAGTCAGGGCAGAGTGCGCAAGGACAAGTCAAGCCGTCTGGACCGCTACCGTCTGCGCTGGAACAATGTGAAGTATGAACCGGGTGAGATTCGCGTGGTTACTTACAACCAGTATGGCGAAAAGGTTGGTGAGGACGTGAAGCGTACTGCCGGCGAGCCTGCACAGATGAAGTTCAGCGTAGAAACACCTGATCATGAGCCTATTGCCTGCATGGTAGAAGGCTGTACCGATGAGCACAATGTGCTGCTGAATGCCGATGGCAACGACCTTGCCTTCATCACCGTGAGTCTGCAGGATAAGGACGGCAATGAATGTCCGCTTGCCGATGACGAACTGACCTTCGAGGTGAGTGGTGCCGGCACTTTCAAGGCAGCCTGCAACGGCGATGCCACATCGCTCGAACCGTTCACCCAGCCACAGATGAAACTCTTCTCTGGCAAACTCGTTGTCATCGTACAGAGCAGCAAGCAGAAGGGCGACATCATCCTGAAGGTAAAAGACAGCAAGCGAAATATCGAAAAGTCGATTACGCTCCAGGCAATATAAGAAGACTGAGACAGATTTCAGTTGGTTATAAAGTATATAGTTTATATCGGATCCTCTGGGAATAGCAGCGGCTATTTTTCCCAGGGGATTCTTTTTTTTTTTGAATTTTCTCCGATATTTTTTGGCGTTATCATGAATATTGTGTAAATTTGCACACATGAAGAAGTCAAAAGAACCTATAAACCGCATCAGCATGGCAATTGCTATGCTCTTTGTTTCGCTCGCCATCCATGCGCAGCGTTTCGTCAACACCTCCCTTGAAGGTGCTCAGTCCGTTTGTGCCATTACCCAGGACAGTGATGGAATGATATGGCTCGGAACCGACAACGGTCTTTACAGCTATGATGGTTATCATGGCTACCGCCATTTTCAGGAACATACATTCAGCAATACGCGTGTCAATGCGCTCGGTTTCGAGGGCAGGATGCTCTATCTGGCTACTGGCAACGGCATCCTGAAATTCGATACGCAATCTTATCAATATGCCGAAACACCAGCCATGAAGGCTTTTGCCGATGAGGCGAAGCGCAAGCAGCTGAAGGAACTCCGTGTGCTCGATATCAAGGGTGGTAAGACTGACTTCGGTGGCGATGTCTATGCCTTGCTCTCTACTCCGCGAGGCTTGCTCGTAGGTTCGCTTGCTGGTCTGCGTCTCGGCAGCAGACTGATTCCGCTCCGTGCCGGAGAACAGCCGCTGGTCAATGCGCTCGCCTATGATGCCAAGCGCCGATGCTACTGGATTGGTACCGAGGGCGCTCTCTATTGTGCCGACCTGCAGCTCAGGAACTTCTCACAGATTCCAGCTCTGAACGGCAATTCCATCAAATGTCTTTCTACAGATGCTGCCGGCAATCTCTATATCGGAACCGATAACGGACTCTATCAGATGGCACTCTCCAATGCCATCACCCATTATATCCACGATTCCCGCGATGATGCTTCTATTCCTAACAACATCGTCTGGGCTTGCTTTGTAGATAAATGGCAGAATGTATGGGTGGGTACTGACAATGGACTCTCCCGTCTCACTACCCATACCTATTACCGCTATGTATCGCTCGATAAGATTACGATGTCGGGTGAGGGCAACTGTCTCCATGCCATGCTCCAGACCCGTAACGGCGAATGGTGGATGGGCGGTACCAACGGTCTGATTCATTTCACCCGGAATGCTGAAGGTTATCAGGATGTGGCATGGTACAAGCAGAACAGCTCTGCTTTCCCGCTGAGTCATAACCGTGTACGCAAGATTTATGAAGACCATGATGGTGATGTATGGATCTGTACCGACCATGGCATCAACTTCTATGACCGCAGTTCCCGTCAGATGCGCAACTTCATCGTCTACGATAAGAGTGGCAAGTATTCTACTGCCTGGGCTTACGATATTCTCCAGGACAAGAAGGGCAGGATATGGATGGGTTCTTATCAGGGCGGTGTCTTCGTGATGGATAAGGCGGCTCTTCTGAGCGGCAAGACCATAGCCGACTGGCATTACTCGGACAAGGGAAAGAATGCGCTCTCTGGTCTGCATGTAGGTCAGATGGTGATGGATGGAAAGGGTAGGATTTGGGTTTCTACCTATACCCGTCTCGACTGCATCAATCCGAACGATATGGAGGTGGTGCAGGTAGCTAACTCAGATGTTGTCAACTATCTGATGGCAGACAGCAAGGGCAATATCTGGATGGGTGATAACAGTTCGGTAACCTGTTATTATGCAGCCGGTTCTGTGCTGGGTAACAGCTTTTCTTCCAAGACATGGCAGATTGGTGGCAAGGTAAGTACCATGTGCGATGTGGAAGGCAAGATATGGGTGGTATCGGGCAATGAATGCTGCGTAATCAATCCACAGGGCGAGAGCCAGCGTTTCATGATTCCTTCTGTTGCGCCGCTCAACATCTGTTACAGCAGACAGACTCATGAGGTAATGATGGGCGGCAATGACGGCTATGTGGCAATCAGTTCCGATGTAGCACAGAAGCCTAAGCAGTTTACCCGCCTGATGCTGGCTGGAATCATCGTAAACGGACAGGCTCGTGAGGAGCGTGGAGAAATCCTGAAACTGAAGAGTGATGAGAACAACTTCACCTTGCAGCTCACCGACCTTCCTTTTGCTGATCATCCTTCAGCCGTTTATGCTTACAAACTCGAAGGCAGCGACCACGACTGGCATTATCTGAACTCGAGCAACATCGATATCACCTACAATGGTTTGTCGTATGGCGATTATCATCTTACGGTTCATGCCGTGGATGGTGAAGGCAAGATAGCTGCCGAGGTTTATTCGCTCGACATCTCCGTCCTGCCGCCTTGGTATCTCTCATGGTGGTGCAAGCTCTTCTATATCACGGCACTCATCGTGTTTGTGGCATGGCTGGTAAGCTGGTATTTTCTGCGCAAGGAACTGGCTGATGCCCAGAAGCAGAAGGCTGAGGTGTTGGAGCAGGTACAGATGCGTATGGACTTCTTCAACCGTCTGACGGAAGATTTGAAGGCTGCCGTAGCTCATCATTCATTTGATGAGGTGACAGCTCTGATGGTCCGCTACCTGAATGTGAAGATACCTGAGGTGTCATCTTCTGTTTCTACTGGGTTATCCGCTTCGCCTGTATCTGAGCCAGAGTCATCATCTTCAGAACCAGTTCCTGCACGCTCAGAATCTTCTGAAGAGGAAAAGAAGATTGTAGATATCAGCGAGTTGGATGGGGCAGACAAGCGTCTGCTCGAAGAAATCGATGAGGCGATAGAGAAGCACATGATTGATTCCGACTTCAATGTTTCGATGTTGCAGGATGTGATAGGCATAGGTGGCAAACAGCTGTATCGCAAGACGAAGGCGATAACGGGCCGTACGCCTGTAGAGTATATCCGTGAGATGCGTATGAGCCGTGCTGCCGAGCTCCTGAGCCAGGGCAAGTTCAGTGTTTCCGAGGTGATGTATACCGTTGGTTTTTCCAACAGCAGTTATTTCTCCAAATGCTTCTCCAAGGAGTATGGCATGACTCCTACGGAATATATGAAGGTGAAGAGGTAAATAAATGATGTGCTTCCGTTTGCCTATGGATATGGCTGTGTGGGGTTAAGAATATGACAGCATTGGGTTATGGATACGACTCCGTAGGCTAATGGAGACGTATCCTTCGGCTTGTCGAGATATCTGTGTCAGCTGACTGAGCTACTTGCGACAGCTGATAAAATACGTTCCGATGCAGTAAAAAATGCGTCCCGATGTAGCATTTGCTACGTCCCGACGCAGCAAAAGATACGTCCCGACGTAGTATCAGATACGTCGGGACGTAATTTCAGCTTTATGAAAACGAGTGCATAGAAACAAAAAAGTGTGTATTGAACTTGTTTTTGCAAACTGTAATCGGATGTGACAAAAAATCGACAATTAACTAAATTTATGAGCAAATATGCTAAAAAACATAGATATTTCATATCAAACATTTAAATTTTAAGCGATAATCTTGGGTAAATAAGAAAATATTCGTAATTTTGCACCAATTTAAGTTAAATAGGTATTTCCATGCGTGCATATTAGTGAAAGAATGTATAAATGGAGGGGCGAAGTGTCACCCTGAGTGCTTTCGGCTTTTACCAAACGAGAAAAAATGAGAAAAAAATTATAATTATTAATTAATAAACTTGAAACAAACAAGGATGAGAAGATTAACTCTTTTACTTGTCTCACTTGTATTGTTGTCTATCCAATCGGTCTTGGCGCAGAGTTTCAGCGTCAAGGGTACAGTCGTGTCTGCTGAAGACAACGAACCGATGATTGGTGTGACCATTATGCAAGAGGGAACATCAAATGGCGTAGTGACCGATATTGACGGTAACTATACCATCGAAATTAAGGGTGCTTCGAAGGCTACGCTTGTCTACTCTTATGTGGGTTGCGTTACGCAGAAGCACGTTGTGAAAGCGCAGACAAATACGCTCAACATCACCCTTGCTTCGGATTCCAAGATGATGGATGAAGTGGTTGTGGTGGCGTATGGCGTGAGAAAGAAGGGAACCATTGCGGGTTCCGTGTCTGCCGTAAAGTCTGAAAAGATAGAAAATGTGCCGGCGGCAAGCTTCGACCAAGCTTTGCAGGGACAGAGTACTGGTTTGCAGGTCATCTCTTCTTCGGGTGAACCTAGCAAGGCGGCTACCTTCCAAATCCGTGGTACCAACTCTATCAACTCCGGAAAGTCGCCACTCTTTATCCTCGACGGCGTGCCAATCTCAAGTTCTGATTTCAATACTTTGAGTCCTAACGACATCGAAAGTATCTCTGTATTGAAAGATGCCTCTTCTACCTCTATCTATGGTGCACGTGCTGCCAATGGTGTGGTTGTCATCACTTCCAAGCGAGGCTTGTCAATGGACAAGGCGAAGATTACGCTCCGTGCACAGTATGGTTTCTCTGAGTTGGCACAGACCAACTGGAAGATGATGAATACCGACGAGCGTATCCAGTTTGAGAAAGAAGTAGGTCTGGATACAGGTAAGGATTACAATCTCCTTTCAAGAGTAAACGTAAACTGGCTGGACGAGGTGTTCAACGACCGCGCTCCGCTGCAGAGCTACGAACTCTCTATCAATCGTGCTACCGACCGCTTGAACTACTATGTTTCTGGTGGTTTCTACGATCAGGACGGTATCGCACAGAATTCAACCTTCCGCCGTTACAACATCCGCACCAATGCAGATGTAAAGGCTAGCAAGTGGTTGAAGGTAGGTACCAACACCATGGCTGCCTATGAGGAGGCTCAGCAGGCTGACGACGGTAGCTATACTACCGTTACTCCTATCTCAGCATGCCGATTCATGCTGCCTTACTGGAATCCATACGCAAAGGATGGCAGTCTGGCTTCACTTTCAGCAGGCAACTGGGCTGGAACCAGCGAGAACCCTATCGTTTACATGGGCTTGAATCCTATCAAGAACAAGAAATATAAGGTGCTCTCTACCATGTATGCTGAAATCTATCCGATAGAGAATCTGACTATCCGTACTCAGTTTGGTGTCGATTTCACCCATTCTACAGCATTCCTCCAGTCGTTCCCAAGTCTCTCTTCAAATCACGGACAGGGTACTGCGGCACGCCAGAGCAGCGATGCCATCAACCTGACAGAGACTACTACGGCTAACTACCGTTTCACTCTGAACGATATCCATTCGTTCAACGTGATGCTGGGTCAGGAGGCTGTCAATTTCCACTCAGATGGTTTTCAGGTATATTCCAAGGGTCAGACCAGCGATCTCCTGACCAACGTATCATCAGGTACACGTGCCAGCCGCTGGGCAGATTCATCTTCTGATTATTCTTACCTGTCATTCTTCATGCGTGGCGAGTATAACTATAAGGAGCTCTACTATGCCGATTTCTCTCTGCGTACTGATGCTTCTTCACGTTTCGGTAAGGATCATCGCTGGGGTACATTCTGGTCGCTCGGTTTCATGTACAACGTGAAGTCGACCGACTGGCTGAAGGATATGAAGTGGCTCAGCACAGCCCAGATTGCCGTAAGTACCGGTACATCGGGTAACTCTGAGATTCCTAACTATTATCACCTGGCTCTGGTATCGGGTGGTGCCAACTACGATGATACTGCCGGTTTCTATCCATCACAGAGTGGTAACGAGGAATTGGGTTGGGAGTCAACATGGGCAAACAACTTCGCCCTCCGTTTGGGCTTCCTCGACAGAATCAACTTCAGCTTCGAGGCTTACTACAAGCGTACCTCTAATATGCTGATGCGCGTTCCTGAGTCTTATACCGTAACCGGCGAGGGCTATCGCTGGAAGAACGTAGGTGTGATGGCTAACAAGGGTATCGAGCTGAGTGCTGACGGTGATGTAATCCGCACACGCGACTTCACCTGGAATGTAAGTGCCAACGTATCTTACAACCAGAACCGATTGAAGGAACTCTATAACGGTGTAACCGAGTATGTAAACTCAACCACCGGTTTGAAGTATGTGGTAGGTCACTCAGTAAGCGAGTTCTTCCTGAACCGTTATGCCGGTGTGAACCCAGCGAATGGTGAGCAGCTCTGGTATGACAAGAACGGCAACGTGACCAACGAGTTCCGTGAGAGCGACAAGGTGATGACAGGCAAGACCTATGATGCACCTTGGATGGGCGGTTTCGGTACAAGCTTCCGTTGGAAGGGCTTGCAGCTTTCTGCCCAGTTCAGCTGGATTGGTACACGCTACGTGATTAACAACGACCGTTACTTCGAGGAGAGCGGTGTAACCTTCGGTACTGCTTACAACCAGTCAAACCGTCTGTTGTACGACCGTTGGAAGCAGCCAGGCGATATTACCGATATCCCACGTTGGGGCGAGGTAACCCAGCTCGACGATCGCTTCTTGGAGAATGCATCGTTCCTCCGTCTGAAGAATCTCAGTCTGTCCTATTCATTGCCACAGAGTCTGTTGCGCAAGACCAACTTCTTCTCTATGGTCAGAATCTATGGTCAGGCACAGAACCTCTTCACCGTAACCGGTTTCAACGGTCTGGATCCTGAGGTTTCATCCAATATTTACCAGGCACAGTATCCGGCATCACGCCAGTTTACTCTGGGTGTTGAATTGCAATTCTAACCAAGAAAGGAGAAAAAAATGAATATCAAAAATATAAAGACATACATCCTGTCGGGAATCCTAGCCCTCTCGATGTCTTCCTGTCTTGATAAGTATCCTGAGGATTCTATCTGCATGGACCAGGCTATCAACACGGTGGACGACATGGACAAGCTGGTGTACGGTATCTACGACAGTTTCAAGAGCAGCGCCCTCTATTCGGGCAATCTGACAATCCTGCCAGATCTGCAGGCAGACTTCGTGTACTGCGTGAAGGGCTACTCTAATGCCTATGGCGATATCTACCGTTGGAAAGATATCAAGGCTACCAACACCGACATTGAGGCGGTATATGCCGACCTTTATGATGTGATCAACCGATGCAATTTCCTGCTCGATAATGTTGAAAAGGTAAAGGCTGCAACCAATGATGATAAGCAGCTTGATAAGTTGGAGCAGTATGAGGGCGAGGCTTACTTCGCCCGTGCCCTGGCTTACTCAGAACTGATCAAGTGTTTCTGCAAGGCTTACGATAGCGATGAGCAGGCTGCGAAGGAACTCGGCGTTGTACTCACAGAGCACTATTACGGCAATGAGCCACAGAAGAGAGCCACTCTGAAGGAATCATACGATTTCGTATTGAGAGATCTTGACAAGGCTGCTGAATATCTGAAAGTAGACGAAGACTTCACAGGAAGTCTCTACAACGAGATTTACTTCAACGAGTATACCTGTCATGCCTTGCGTGCGCGCGTATCCTTATATATGCACAAGTATGATGATGCCATCAAGTATGCATCTAAGGTAATCGGCAGTAAGTATTATACATTAGAGAAGGCTTCTTCCAACACCTATTCAAACCAGGTGAACGATTATAAGTATATCTGGACCTATGGTGATTCGCGTGAGGCTATCTGGAAGGTAGGTTTTACCGTGAACAGCTATGGCGGTGCTCTGGGTACCATCTTCGATAACTACAACTTCGTAACTTATCGTCCAGACTATGTGCCTGAGACATGGGTCATCAACTCATTCGACAGCAAGGACCTCCGTGCTGCAGCCATCTTCACAACCCGTGTAACAGGTTATGAGCATGGTTTGCAATGGCCTTTGCTGAGCAAGTATTTCGGCGATGCAGAATTCCTGAACAGCAATATCCTGCATGTTCACCAGCCAATGGTATTCCGTCTCTCAGAGCAGTATCTGATTCGTGCTGAGGCTTACGCCATGAAGGAGGACTATGGTAAGGCAGGTAAGGACATCTCTACCTTGCGTACAGCCCGCTACTCTTCATATGGTGGTAACACCTCGATGAGCGAGAGCAACGCCATGAAGATAATCGAGGCAGAGCGCGTGAAGGAACTCTATATGGAAGGCTTCCGTCTGAACGACCTCAAGCGCTGGCACAAGGGATTTGAGCGTAAGGCTGCCGACCAGCCTGCTGCCAATTTCGTGCAGAGCAGTCTGAAGGTTGAAAAGGATGACCCTCTCTTTGTCTGGCCAATTCCTCAGCATGAGCTTGAGGCACCAGGTTCTGAGATTCAGCCTAATGAAAGTAACAAATAAAATAAGGAGACAATCATGAAGAAAATAATGATGGGATGTTTGGCAGCCGTAGCTGCACTCATCGCTCTTGTGAGTTGTTCACAGGATTATACCACTTATGCTGGTTCAAGTCATATCATGTTCTCTGATACGCTCTATCAGTATGCTGTACAGGAAAGCAATGAGGTTTTCAATGTGCCTGTATCTGCAACCGAAAAAGCTGACTACGACCGCACCTTCGGCGTGGAGGTAGTAGACAAGCAGAGCAATGCCATCGAGGGTAAGCATTACCGCATCCTCAACAACACCGTTACAATCAAGGCGGGCGAGATGGTAGGAAATGTGAAGGTTCAGGGTATCTATGATAACATCGGCAAGACCGATTCGCTCGGCTTCACCCTGAAACTGGTGATTCCGGAGAAGTATAACTGGACAGATCTCTATAAGGACTATGCCCACGTGGTAATGCAGAAGTCTTGTCCTTTCGATATCCACAACTTCTCTGGCTGGTGCATGGTTACATCTACCTTCTACAGTCAGTATCTGAACAACGTAACCAACCGTCTGATCAAGACTGAGGTAGTGGAAGGCGAGGAGAATACCGTTCTGCTGAAGGATGTTTACTATAAGGGCTACAACCTGAAGTTGAAGTTCAATACCAAGAACATCCTTGAGCCAAAGGTAGAGATGGACGACCAGATAGCCGGTGAGACCGGTGAGGCATTCGGTACCATCTATGGAGACGGCAAGCTGCGCATCAGCCAGCCTTCTCTCTATACCTCTTATTATAACACCTGCCAGAACTATGTATTGCAGTATGTTGTTATGAGTGTAAACAACAAAGATGGTTCATTATTCGGCAACGTAGGAACCTTCATCACCATGTATGAATGGATCAGCGATGCAGAGGCAGAGAAATTGAAAGAACAAGGATATTAATCGTAGAATAAAAAGAAAATGAAAACATTGATTTCAAAATATTGGCTCGTATTGATGGCGCTGGTATCAGTGACTCTGTTCACCGCTTGTTCCAGCGATGACGATGCCGTAACTCCTGTGTTCCCACAGGTACAGACTATCGGCGGTGCAGCTGGTGCTGAGTTGGACTTCACCTTCGATGCCAACGAGAGCTGGAGCCTTTCTTCAGACAAAATCTGGTGTAAACTGGTGCAGGGCGAGAAAACAGACGCCTTCGTACTCAATGGTACTGCAGGCAAGCAGACCATCAAGGTTAAGATTACTGCTGATGATGCCAGCAAGGATATGAGCGTGGCTCAGCTCTTCCTGAATATGGGTGGTCAGAAGGTTGCCATCGCTGAGGTTAAGCGTTCGGCTGCCGACCATAAGTTGCAGGTATTCGATGCGGCTGGCAATAATATCACCGAGACAGGTATCACTGTAGGTTACAATGTATACACCAAGTTTACCGTAAAGTCAAACTTCCGTTTTGCTGTTACCAATACTCCAGCTTGGGTAGACTTGGAAGGCGGCTTCCTGGTAGGTACACCTAACAAGGATGCTGTAGGCGGAGTTTCCTTCAAGGAGAATCAGGGCGTAAGTGCTAAGTATGCCATCGCTAAGGACCGCAACTACACCATAACCTTCACTTCTGAGGATGGCAAGGCTGCTGTAACCATACCTGTTATCTATAATGGTATGACCACCAGCACCATGGATGTTACTTATCCAACCTCTTCACAGTGGGCAGTATGGAATGTATCTCTCGATGGTAAGGTGTTCACTCAGAATGGTTCTAGCCTGAATGGCGGTGATACCAACGATTTCACCTTCTACAACTTCGTTCCTTTCACCCTCAAGACCTTGGGTGATGCTTACCAGCTGGTAGTCTTCGAGAAAAAGGAGAATGGTTTGTTCGAGGGTGAAACTGGTGCTGTGAAGCTGCAGGGTGAGAAGGGTGATGTGAAGCTCACAGTCGCTCCATTAGTCAGCGGAAGCCGTGAGTTCCTGGTCTATGCATTGCCACAGAGCGTATTCGAGAGTCTGGAGAATGGACTCGACGGAATGCTTGAGAACAACTTTACAACTGTGAAGAGCGATTACGACCGCTACTTCCTGATGGATGTTGTACAGAAGGAGGCCAACTCTTCTGCTGATGATCAGTCTGCAGCGCCTACAATCTTGAAGATGAACTACTTGCCAGTAGAGTGCAAGAAGGATAAATCAAAGTATGGTTCTATCATATCAGGAACATTTGGCTACAATGGTGACGAAATATATGTCGCTCAGTCAGAAGCAGGAAGCTCTCTTACAGTTAATCCTAATATCAAGGATTGGGACCCTACCACTATGATGGAGACAGGCTATCTTACAGTTAAGGATTCCACCGGAAATGATGTTAACGCAGAGGCTGCAATGGACGATAAGGAAAATTGGACTTTCTCTGTACAGGTACCAGAAGCTACTCCAATGTTTATGGTATTCCAGGACAACGGAACTCCTGTAAAGGTTCTTGTTGTTGAATCTCCTGGTGAGGGAATGAGTAAGAAACATACTTCTATCAGAAAAATTAGAAAGTAATGAATAGAATGAAAATATTTTCAAAGGCACTCTTGTTGCTCTTGGTCTCTCTCCTGACCTTTGCAGCAACAAGTTGCTCGGATGATGAGACCGGAGGCTGGGACGGCACATACGGATATGTGCAGTTCAAGCTCAGCAAGAAGGTTTCTTCAAGAGCTACCCGTGCTACTGCCCTTGACAAACTTGAGAAACTGGATGATGCCAAGAAAATCAAGGTGGTCATGGAGCACAACGGTACAACTGTCTCTCAGACACTGGTGCTCAATTCTTATAATTCAGAGAATGCAGAGTATGGTCTGAGAAGTGAAAAACTGCAACTCGCTTCGGGTACTTACACCGTCATCGGTTTCTATCTCTATGATGCGGTAGACGAGGAGTTGCTGGCTTCTTCTGCCGGCGAAACATTCACTGTAGTAGGTGGCGGTCTGGAAGTACAGAACCTCATGGTGGAGACTGTGGAGCATGGTAAGGTGAAGTTCAATCTCGTGAAGGAGTGGGAGAAGACCCGTGCCGGTGGTACTGAGTATCTCTTCTCTAACATCCGTCTCGTTGATGTCAGCGTGACCAACCTCTTTACCCGTGAGACCTATACCTTCCCTGAACTGAAGGTGAATTATAAGGAGGGAAGCAAGGAGAATCAGAATCCTGACAATGAGAACGATAAGTATATGGACACAGGTACTGCTTACTGCGATTCTACCGTATGGTTGCCTGCCGGTACTTATCAGGTTACCTCATATACCACCTACGGCAAGACTGGTGCGGTGAAGACCAAGTATGAAACCCAGCCTGTAAAGGGTGAGGCTTTCATTATAGAGGACAATCAACTCAATGATAAAGCTCAGGTGCCTATCCTCCTTTCCAAGACCAAGGAGTATATCAAGGACTATGAGGCTTTGAAGGCTATCTGGGAATCTCTCCATGGTAAGGAGTGGAGCTTCTATGGCGATGCTACCTTCAAGGGAGCTAACTGGAACTTCAACAAGGAACTCGATATGTGGGGCGAACAGCCGGGCGTAACGCTCAACAGCAACGGCCGTGTCATCGGTCTTATCATCGCCGGTTTCGGTGCAAAGGGAATCGTACCTGATGCCATCGGACAGCTGACAGAACTCCAGGTGCTCAACCTCGGTTCTCACGATGAGAAGATTGGTGCCAACATCTTCAATAATTATGATGCAAACAGTCTGACTGCAGCAAAGAAGAGCAGCATGCGTCACGACTATGAGAACAAGTTTCTGAAGTATGACCCACGTGCCAACATGTCGGATATGATTGTAGAAAGCTACAACTCTGATCCTAAGGTGGCACCGAAGAACAGAATTAAGAAGGACAGCCGCATCAACCTGAAGGATGCGCAGATCGGTACATTGACCAACAAGATTACAGGTGTATCTAAGGCCATCTATCGCCTGACTAAGTTGCAGCAGTTCTACATCGGTAACTCTTCTATCACATCCGACTCGGTTTGTGCGAAGTTCTACAAGCCTGACGATCCTGTTTATGGTAAGTTTGCACAGGAGTTTAAGGAAGAGGATTGGGACAAGATGGAAAACCTGACCGATATCGAACTTTACAACTGTCCGAAGATCAGTCGCATTCCAGACTTCTACTATAAGCTCCCTAAATTGCAGGCGATGAACCTGGCGCGATGCAAGGGAATCTCTGCTAATCAGTTGAGAAAAGATTGGACTCGCTTAGCTGAGGAGAAGACAGGTAAGACACTCCAGATTCTCTATATGAGTTACAATAACCTGGAGGAGTTCCCTGAGTCTTCTGCATTGAGAAAGATGGTAAATCTCGGTTTGCTCGACCTGGCTTACAATAATATCAAGAAGGTACATCCGTTTGGTTCTGAGGTAGCTCTCTCTTCTCTCTATCTGAACAACAACCAGATTGAAGAGATTCCTGCCAATCTCTGTGCCTTTACAGATGATGTGGAAAGTCTGACTTTCGCTCATAACAAGTTGAAGAAGATTCCGAATATCTTCGATGCAAGTTCTGTTCGCGAGATGGGTTCTGTAGACTTCTCTTACAACGAGATTACAGGTGTAGATAATAGTCAACCCTACAAGGGTATTAATGCAGCTTCAGTCAGTCTGTCAAACAATAAGATAGAGAAGTTCCCTTCAGAGCTGTTTACTGCCGGTTCGCCAATCACAACCATCGATTTGAGCGGCAACCAGATGCGCACCATCCCTAAGGGTTCCATCAAGGGCAAGAAGGCTTATCTGCTGCAGGTTATCGACTTCCGATTCAACAAGTTGACATCCCTCTCTGATGACTTCCTCTCAACCACATTGCCATACATTACCAATATGGACTTGAGCTACAACTGCTTCACCGAGGTGCCAACCCAGCCATTGAACAGTGCCGTGCTCCGTGCCTTTGCTATCAACCACCAGCGTGATGAGAAGACCGACCAGCGTTGCCTGCGTACATGGCCTACAGGAATCACAACCTGTCCGAGCCTGATCCAGTTCCAGATTGGTTCCAACGATATCCGTAAGGTAGAAGAGACACTGACCTCTCACCTTTATATCCTGAATATCACAGACAACCCTAACATCTCTATCGATGTAACGAGCGTCTGCGCATACATCAAGGCAGGTATGTATATGCTGTTCTACAACAAGAATCAGGACATCCGCGGTTGTGATGCTTTGGATCTCGAAAATTAAACCCTATAAGAAAGTAGTAATATGAAATATATGAATAAACTGACATTAGGTATCGTTCTCGCTGCCGGGCTTTTCACAGCCTGCAGCGATAAGGATGATGTCGATATCCCAGGAGGACTGGCGCTCGATAAAAAGGAGATAGCCATAGGCCCTCAGGGTGGAACAGAGCAGATTGCCATCGCTGCCTCACAGGACTGGGTAGCTAATACCTCTGAGCCTTGGCTGACGCTTTCGCCTGCCAACGGCGTGGGTTCTGTTGAGGGTACCATCAAGGTGGATTCTACTCTTTCCAACACGCTCCGCAGCACAGAACTCAGTTTCCAGGGTGCCAACGGACAGAGTCGCAAGCTTACCATCACCCAGTTCGGTTATGGCAAGCAGATCTTCCTGAAGGATTCTGTTGTAGAAATCGAAAACTCCGATTCTTACGATAAACGTGCTTTCGAGAGTCTGATTTCTGCCAACGTGGAATGCAAGATTGGTAAGATAGAGTATTCTTTCGAGGGTGATCTGACCGATGCCGAGAAGGCTGAGAACGAGAGCGAGCACTGGCTCCTGAACAGTAAGGATGAAGATAAGCTGACAGGTACTAACCTGGGTATCGTGCTGGACAGAAAGTACCGTCCTCGCACCGTGAAGTTCAAGTTCCGCTGGGCGATGAACGTGATTCCTGCCGTTCGTGTGGCTAAGGTTCATCTCGTGCCAATCAAGGCTGAAGACCAGCTGGTAGATGCAGATGGCAATCCTACAGATGATGTTATCCTGACCGTTCGTCAGAAGGCAGCACCAAAGATTGAGGACAACCGTGCCGGTGACTCTCTCTCTCTCATCATGATCAACCAGAAACTGGGTAGCATTGCTACCTTCGATTCCAGCGATAACATGCGCAACTGGAGCGGCGTAACACTCTGGGAAGCTACTGATGATTTAGTGAAAAAACATCCTGAGGCTTTAGGACGTGTACGTTCTGTCAAGTTCAGCAAGTTCAACCTCAAGAGTGGCGAAACTCTTCCTAAGGAAGTGGGCAACCTCAAGTTCCTGGAGTCATTCTCTGTTGCTTCCAACGAGAACAACCAGATTCGTGAGGTGAACCTCGGTGATGAAATCTGCTCGCTGAAGTATCTGAAGAATCTTACCGTTCAGGCTTACGGTCTGACTCAGTTGCCTGCTAACTTTATTAATCTGGGCAAGAGTCTTGAATCGCTCAACCTGGTAAGTAACAACTTCAACAAGTTGTCAGATATCACCGATATCGTCAACGAGAAGAACTTCCCTAAGTTGCGTAACCTCATTCTCTATGCACAGCGCCGTACGGATGTTGTCACCAACATCGCTTCGCTGGGCGAAATGAATGCATCAGGCGTCTATGTTTATAATAACTATCCTATCGGACTGTATGGTAAGGTAAATGCCGGAACCGCAGACCGCCAGGCGCTTCTCAAGCTCCTGACATGGGATAAGTTGAATACACTGGAGTTGTCTTACTGCTTCCTGGAGGGTGAACTTCCTACCGATGAAGAGATGACTGAGGCACTGGAGGCTGCCGGCAAGGCTACCCGATACACCAAGTCTGACTTCTCTACCAACAAGGAAGATTATCTCGACAAGCTGGTAGGCGATACCTGCAAGTGGTTGCTCTCAGGCTGGGATAATCCTGTAACCTGCAAACACAAGGATGGTTCTGTAGTTAGTGAGGATGTTTATCCTCTCCAGGTGCCACGTGTATTGCCAAACTGCCGTCAGTTGTCACTCAACCTGAACTTCTTTACAGGAAAGGTGCCAAACTGGATTCTCTTCCATCCACACCTGGTAGAATGGAATGCACCTACGATGGTGTTCAACCAGCAGCCTAAGGGTAAGAATAGCGATGGCGCTGCCGTTGGTTTCTCTAATATGACAGACGACAGCTACAGCTACGACTACTATTACGGAACCAAAGACCCAGGCAGCAACTGGGAGGTTCCGGGTGTAGCTTATCCGCTCTACTACCGCACATACGTGGCAGCAGGTGATATTGATGAAGCTGCGCTGATGGCTAAGTACAGGAGAACTAAGAAAAAGTAAGATAAACATAAAAACAATATAGAAGCAAACAATGAAGAAAAAGTTTTTCTATATAGCAATGGTCGCATTGGCATTGACGGGCTGTTCTGACAGCCTGTCAACCATCGGCTCTTCTGACGGCAATTCAGAAATCACCATTCCTGCAGATGCTGAGGCGGGTGAACTGCTGATTAAGTTCAGTCCGGAGATGAGCGATATCCTCGACCAGGCACAACTGAGCAAGACCCGCGCCGGAAAGGCTACCCGTTCGGGTATTCCTTCTACCGATGAGGTGCTCGACATCTTGGGAAGCTACAGCTTCGAGCGTGTGTTCCCGGTAGATGCAAATACTGAGGCAAGAACCCGCGAGGCGGGACTCCACCTCTGGTATACGGTGAAGTTTAATAAGGGAACCGACCTGAAGACGGCTGCCGAGCGCCTGAAGCAGTTGGGCGAAATCTCAAAGGTTCAGACCAACGGCCGCATCAAGCGTGCTTACAATACCGACAGCAAGCGCATCTATCTCAGCGATAAGGCACTTCAGCAGAAGTCTACCCGCTCAGCAGCCAATGGCGAGCCAAACGATCCGGGCTTTACCAGCCAGTGGCATTACCGTAACCTGGGCGAGGGCAACTATGATTTTGAGAACCTCAACAACAACAAGGTAGGCGCTAAGGCAGGATGTGATGTGAATGCACTTGAGGCATGGAAGACCTGTAAAGGCGATCCTTCTATCATCGTGGCTATTCTTGATGAGGGCGTGATGTATACGCACCCTGATCTGGCAGCCAACATGTGGTGCAACCCGGGCGAAAGTGTTCAGGGTGCCCAGACTGACGGCGACGGAAACGGTTATGAGGGCGACCTTCATGGCTACAACTTCGTTACTGAGAGCGGCGATATTACCTGGACTGATGCCAATGACACCGGTCATGGTACTCACGTAGCTGGTACCATTGCAGCCGTAAATAATAATGGTATTGGTGTATCTGGTGTTGCCGGTGGTGACGGAACTCCTAACTCTGGTGTCAAGATTATGTCTTGTCAGGTATTCTCCGGTCAGAACAGTGTAACCTTGGCAGGCGAGGCGAGAGCCATCAAGTATGCTGCCGATAATGGTGCAGTCATCCTGCAGTGCAGTTGGGGTTACAACTCTTCAGAGTCTAGTATCATCAACGGTTATACTCCGGGCCCTGCTACCGAGAAGGAATGGGCTGAGACCTATCCGCTGGAGAAGGAAGCTCTGGATTACTTCATCAACAATGCCGGTTCGCCTAATGGTGTCATCGACGGTGGTATTCCAGTCTTCGCAGCCGGTAACGAGTATGCTGGCAATCCTGCTTTCCCAGGTGCTTACTCTAAGTGCGTCTGCGTATCTTCATTAGCTGCCGACTTTACTCCAGCCTGCTACACCGATTTCGGTTCGCTCGTAACCCTGAGCGCTCCTGGTGGCGACTTGGAATATTACAGCAAGATTGGCGAGCAGGAAGATGAATACTGGGCAGAGACCACCGAGCAGAAAGGTGCTGTGCTCTCTACGATGATCAAGAACGGTCAGCCTGCTTACGGCTACATGGAGGGAACCTCTATGGCTTGTCCTCATGTTTCGGGTGTGGCTGCCTTGGGTCTCGCTTATGCTGCCAAGACGAACCGTCATTATCGTGCTGCCGACTTCGTAGCCCTGATGAAGAAATCAGTGAAGGATTTGGATAGTCATTATCAGAATGGTGCAACTAAGACCTACTATATGAACCATACTACCGTAGGTGCTTCGCCAGAGATTGTACAGCTCTCTAAGTACATCGGCAAGATGGGTGCTGGTCTGATTGATGCAGCTCAGCTCTTGAATAACATCACGAACAAGGAATTCAGTTCTGATATGAAGTTGCCTAACGTCTATGTAGGCATCGAGAAGACAGTTTCTCTCAACCTCGCTGCATATTTCGCAGGTCAGACAGGGGGATTTTCTTGCTCTGTAGCGAAGAACGGCGTAGCTTCTGCTTCGGTAGATGGCAAGACGCTCATCGTGAAGGGACTCGCTGCCGGAAGTACATCGCTCACCGTAACAGCTGCCGATGGTACCAGCCAGACCGTAGTTGTGACCGTTAGAAAGAGTGCCGGTAACAATGGTTGGATGTAATATGAAGATATTTGCTTTCCTATCGCTTTTCTTCCTGGCTTTGCCTGTTATGGTGAATGCGCAGGAGGAACTGCTGAAGTTTGAGCATCCGCTTATCGATGCAGGTACGATGACCGAGGACGATGCGCCTCGCACCTTCACCTTCGTAGGTAAGAATGTGAGCAAGAAGATACTGCACATCACACAGGTGAGAACCACCTGTGGATGTACCAGTTCTTATGTCAAGGGCGATGTGATGAAGCCTGGCGATACCTGTCAGGTGCAGATCACCTTCACGCCTAACCGCTATCCGGGCACCATCAATACGGGTGCTTATCTCTATCTGAAAGAGGTAGAGGGACAGCCTGCCGTTAAGCTCGCCTTAACGGGAAAGGTGCTGCCGGGTGCTGACCAGTGGGCACGCTATCCGCACAAGATGGGCGCACTCAGACTGAAACAGGCGAAGGCAAGTATCACAGAGGTAAAGCCGGGCACAGAGCCTGAGGCACGTATCCTCTGCGGAAACAGCGGCGACAAGCCGCTCCGTATATCCAGCCTCCTTCTTCCTCCTTATGCCCGTCTTACGACAGAGCCTGAGGTGATAGAACCGGGTGATGAGGCTGACCTCGTCATCACCATCATAGCCGATAAGATTCCGGCTACGATGCCCGAATCCTTCACCTTCCCTGTTATTCTGGAGGGCTTGGACGCCCGTCCGTCTGACAGAACGATACAGGTTGTTGTAAAGTTAGAAAGGTAAAAGGGTAAAAAAGTAAAAAAGAAAAAAATACCAAGACAATGAAATATTTGAAAAAACTCTTCACCCTCCTGGTGATTGCTTTGTTTGCCTGCGGCTTTGCAGCCTGCAGCAGCGATGATGAAGAACCGGAGGAGCCTTCTCTGGAAGTTACACCTGCCAATCTTCATGGCACATGGGAGTTGGCTGAGTGGAACGGTGAACCTCTTGCTGAGGGCACATACTGCTACATCGTTTTCAACCGCAAGGACCAGACTTTCGAGATGTATCAGAAGTTTGACAGTATGTATGGTCGCCATATCACCGGTTCGTTCGCTATCAAGAACGATCCATACCAGGGCTACATCATCAGCGGTAGCTATGATAACGGTAAGGGCGACTGGAACCAGAGTTATCTCGTAACCCGTCTCCTGGCTTCCGGTTCCATGATATGGACCGCCAAGGACGATGTTACCGACATCAGCCGCTACAAGCGTTGCGATGAGGTACCTGCCGAGATACTCAAGGAATGTAAAGATCTCACTGAAGAATAAAAAAAAGAGCGAATTATCTGCAAATTCTGCGGATTATTCGCTCTTTTTTTGTATCTTTGCCCTCAAACTTATCATCGGGTTCAAAGTTTAAGGATATGATATTAACGATTACAGGTTCAGACAGCACCGGAGGCTCTGGTGTGCAGGCGGACATCAGGACGATTTCCGAGTTGGGCGGTTATGCTGTTTCGGCGATAACCAGCATCACTGTGCAGAATACGCTCGGTATTCAGGAGTTCTTCGATATTCCTGCCGAGATTGTTTCGGGGCAGATAGAGGCTATCATGAACGATATGCAGCCTGATATAGTGAAGATTGGTATGATACGCAGGGTGGAGACGCTGAATGTGGTCATCGATGCGTTGACCAAATACCGTCCTGCCCATATCATCTATGCCCCTGCCATCTGGTCGAGCCAGGGCGATGCGCTGATGACGGAAGATGTGGTGAGCCAGATCAAATACCGTCTGCTGCCGCTCTGTTCTGTCGTCGTGTCACGCAAGAAGGAGAGCGACATCATTCTGCAGAATTCCAAGCTGCTGAGCCTTTCCGAGAAGCAGGGACTCCGGATCTATCGCCTCGACAATGCTAATTCGCATGGTCTCATCAACCGTTTTTCTTCAGCTCTTGCCGTTTATCTGAATCAGGGCAAGAAGATGGAGGAGGCGTTGGCGATGGCGCAGGATTTCATCAATGTAGAACTCGTGCGCCAGAGCAATCTGCAGGGCAGAAGTTCCGAGCTTTACAACCAGTTTATCTCGCAGGTTAATAACTTCTGCCGCACTTATAGCGATGTTCATTTCTATGCCGACCAGCTGAATGTGAGTGGCCGTTATCTGGCTCAGGTTACCCGCCGCATCTCCGGCAAGACGCCGAAGGCAATCATCGATGAATACATTGTGAAGGAGATAGAGCGCGAACTTTCTACCACCACGCATACGGTTCAGGAGATAGCCAATACCTTCGGCTTCTCATCCCAGGCGCATCTCACCAAGTTCTTCAAGAAGATGCGAGGGGTAACGCCTTCTGCTTTCAGGCAACCAAAACCTGTTGATTAAAATGAGTCCAGCCAACTGAGGAAACGAAATACGGCCAACTGAGGAAATGAAATACGGCCAACTGAGGAAATGCCGAAAAAAAGTAGTATCTTTGCACACGTAATCAAATATTTGAAAATATGGAATACAAATATAGACTCGCAGACCAAATGCTGGCAAAGAAACTGAAAGATTAAAATAAGGTTCATTTTACTTCTTGCCTGGTAACGGTACTAAGTTGCATCAGCGTAGTGTATGAACGAAGAAAAGTTAAAGTAATTAAGTTAAAATAGAAACACGGACAAATTGAATTTGTCCGGCTCTTTTGTCCGGTCGCTTGTAAAGGGTTAAATATTAGTAACTTATAAGCTACCGGACAATTTGTCCGGACAAATTCAATTTGTCCGTGTTATTTTTTCTTTTTATCTCTATGTTTTCCACCTCGGAACTCATAGACTTAGGAACCATAAAACTATGAGTTAGTATTTTTAACATAAAACTCTAAAGCAGCCAAAGGAGAATAAGAGAGGTTGGAACGTAAACAGTTGGGAATGAGTAGATTTGCACAAAGTTGCCAAATCGGCATAAA
>OLQC01000647.1_pt1 | contig 34545 bp, 27 predicted proteins | sample 1672471 | NCBI WGS metagenome assembly OLQC01 (sample SAMEA3136689, study PRJEB25190) | human gut metagenome | biome: human gut; feature: human-associated habitat; material: faeces | place: Austria | collected 2013 | reverse complement strand
ACAAATATTCTCTGCATAATATTACATTATCTGATATATAAGAAAAAAATATTTTTTGATAAAAGTTTACGTTTTATATTCTGGATAATAGGAATTATATTACTAAGGATGGTACTTCCATTTAATTTTCCATTTACATATACTTCTTATTCAGACAATATTTTACCCAAAATAGTAGATTTCATTTATTATAAATTACAACATGGGAAAATAATGATATTAGATATTGGTTTGATTATATGGGGGATAGGAAGTATATTTCAGATCATAATAATGATACGAAGTAATATAAGATTACGAAGATATGTTAAAAATCATGTGATTAGTATGGAAAATCCAATAGCAGAAGAAATAATAGATATAGTACAAAATGAGTTACTTTTTGAAAAAATAGAAGTAGCTGTATTGCCAGAGTTTGTATCACCTGCAATTATTGGTATTAAACAACCAATATTAATCATTTCGGAAAAATATTGTTTTTCAAGACAGGAATTAAAATTGGTATGTGAACATGAAATAAATCATTATATAAAAGGTGATTTAATATTAATGGCAATTATAAATATTGTTAGTTGTATACAATGGTGGAATCCTGTAATTCATTTTTTAAAGGAAGAACTAATTTTAGCGTTAGAACTATCTAATGATTTTCAAATTATAGAAAATCAATCTGATGCTGAAAAAATAGAGTATGCAGAATTAATTTTAAAAATAGCCAAAGAAAAAGAGTATTTTAAAACAATTGATAGAAGTTTTGTTACTTGTTTTGTCGGGAAAAATAAAACGAATTTAAAAACAAGAATAGATTATATCTTAAAAAAGAATGAGAAGAAAAAGAGTGTAGTGTATATAATTAACATATTGATGATAAGCGTAATGTTATTGTCTGTTTTTTGGGTTCCGGAAGCAACACATCCGATAGATCCAGATAATCAGGAAAATTCAATAGAAATGTCTCCGCAAAATACATATTTTCTAAAAAAGAGAGAAGGTTATCAGATATTTGTAAATAATAAATTGTGGGGAGAAGTGAAAGAGATTCCGGATGGACTGGAGAATATTCCTATACGAAAGAGTGTCAGACATTAAATATTATAGTATGGGTAAACTTTTTTTAAGACATTTATGATTTACTTTTTCAATCATAATGCGTACTCATCCTTTGTGTGAAAAAAGCTTTCACCTGATACTATCAGAATAGTACAGATAGAAAGTGATGTCAAAGAAATACGGTTGATTTTCGGGTGCGATTTGCTATAATTGATAAGAAGAGTAAGAATGGACAGCAGAGTAGTACTGCTATAATGAGAAAAAGGGAAGTATAAAGATATGAATTACGGAACAATCAAAAATTACGATATCGCAAATGGAACCGGCGTCAGGGTCAGCCTTTTCGTATCCGGCTGCCGGCATCATTGCAAAGGATGCTTCAATTCCGAGACCTGGGATTTCAATTACGGCAATCCATATACCAAAGAAGTAGAAGCAGAGATCCTCGAAGCACTCAAACCGGCATATATCCAGGGATTTTCCCTCCTCGGTGGAGAACCCTTTGAGCCGGAGAATCAGAAAGAACTCGCAGGACTCCTGCAAAAGATCAAAGAAAGCTACCCGGAGAAAAATGTCTGGTGCTACACCGGATATCTCTATGATGTAGACCTCATCCCCGGCGGAAAAGTCTACACCGAATACACTGACAAGATGCTCGCCTGTATCGATACCCTCGTAGACGGCGAGTTCATCGAAGCCGAAAAAGATCTCACCCTGGAATTCCGCGGAAGCCGCAACCAGAGAATCCTTCACCTTGATGAAATCCGCCAAAATGCGAAAAACTAAAATAATTCATTGACAAAAAAAGACCACTGTGATATAAATAACAAGTGGTCTTTTTTAGATCATAAAATCAAATAGGGGATTGGTCAAATGGTATGACAGGAGTCTCCAAAACTCTTAGCGGCAGTTCGATTCTGTCATCCCCTGTAGAAACCTCTCGGAAGTAGTTCCGGGAGATTTTTTATACTCTATAATTCCCACCAGATTCAATTGTTTGCACAAAGAATCTGGTGGGAATTATTTTTGTCTGATGCTGACATAACCTATATTTTTGTAAATCAATATATTTCTTTAGAAATTAAAATAAAGTTCGTACACCTTAACCGGCCGCCCCTTCGCATTGGTCGTCTGCGTATAAGCGAGCTTCGCGACTCCTCCATTTTCCAGATTCTGAATAATCCGGTTCGCATTTCTCACCGTACTTCCCATACGTTCGGCAAGCTCGTGCGTTGTAATTTTATTTGATCCGGCAGCATGCGTACTGGCAAGGACTTTCTTGATCGTAACCGGTGAAAGATTACACTGCTTTGCAATCTTTCCAAGATTCTGCACATACTGATTCTGGATCACTCTTCGGTCGGATGAACCAAGGGGTCCGATCATATCCCCGTTTTCATTCTGGATAAAACTTTTTCCAAACTGAACAGCCTCTTTGCGGGCATTTACAGAATTACGGATCGCATTGTCAAAATTTGCCCCGATTCCGTATCCTACAGCACATTCAAAATGCAGTTTGTCGGTGAGAAATTCATTCAGTTCGCAGACCTTGTTATTGTGTGTAATATGCTGCAGCATTTCCACAGTGGTCAGGGCACTGCAGTGATTATCCACTTTCTGAGAGATACAATTCATCAGATTCTTTTTAAAGAAATCTTCCATACAGACATAGATCTGCTGGATATTTTCCGGTGTGTTATCTGTCGAACTACGGGGAGATACATTGATGATAACCGGAAGGTTGGAACGCATGTGCTCCAGCTCGATCGTGGACAGAAGTTCATTTGCAAGATCCTGGATATGGCTGACACTTGGCAGCGGATAGATTGTCGGGATCCCGTGCGCACGAAGCTCCGGCAGGATATTACTGTACTGACAGAGAACCATATCCATTTCATTGTTGTTCCACATACGGATCAGCTCTGAAAGGACATGATTTTCAATTGTACTGATGCTAGTGCGGGTCAGTGCCTTGGTCCAGTTGTTAATATGTGGTGGAACTGTATCAATGTCCAGCTCCTTAAGGAAAGCGGTTGCAGTACAGCCGCCATCGATCGGAATCAGGAAATCCAGAATAATCCGGTCCATATCCAGATCCCGGTTGGAAATCAGCAGATTCAAAAGAGCACGGTACAGACCGGCTATATCAATTTCAAAGGATACAATCGGACGGTTATAAGCGTGCGCAGTTGACTCAATGGCAGCTTTTGCGATCTTACCACTGATAAGAAATCCGTCAGTGTCCCCGGCGTAAGAATCGTAAACTTCTGATATTGTGTCAAATTTGTTGTAGGAAACCACCTGGATGTCGCAGTTTAGTTTTAGTTCTGAGACGATCTGCGAGATAGGTTCCTTTAAGTACTGGCTGGTAATAGCCACAATTTTTCTTCTCATTTTCTTTCACCTCTCAAAAAGTATCATATAAAATTATCTTCCATAAATCAACCATAATATTCTGAAAATTAAAAAAATAACGATTAAATAGGTAAAAACAACGAAAATCAAGAATATTCTGTAATATTATTGACTAAAATTTTAGAAGTTGGTATTATGTAATCGTGATAACTATTCTGTAAATGTTCCAAAAACTAATAAAAATATTCTGTAAATATTCTAAAAGTAGAACAGTATTTTTAATGTAAATGGCAGGAACAAAGTTAAAGGAGGGCTTAGTATGAATTACTATGAAAGAGCATTGGAATTAAAGGATGAAACAATTGCAAACCGCAGACACATCCACAAAAATGCTGAAACTGGTCTGGATCTTCCAAAGACCAAAGCTTATGTTATGGAAAAGCTGACAGAATACGGACTTGAGCCGAAGGATTGTGGCTACGGGGTAACAGCTACACTCGGCAAAGGGGGAAAGGTTCTTCTTCTGAGAGCAGATATGGATGCACTTCCGATGCCGGAAGAAAGCGGAGAAGAATTTGCATGTCCTACAGGAAAAGAAGCACATACATGCGGACATGATTTCCACGCTGCAATGCTTCTTACAGCAGCAAAGATGCTGAAAGAAAAAGAAGATACACTGGAAGGAACTATCAAATTCATGTTCCAGCCGGCAGAAGAGACTTTTGAAGGAAGCAAGAATATGATCGAGAATGGTATTCTTGAGAATCCTCCGGTTGATGCAGCACTTGCATACCATGTATCACCGGGAAAAATGCCAATCGGACTTTTTATGTACAATGATAAGGATACGATGATGTATTCTGTAGATGGATTTAAGATCACCATCCATGGAAAAGGATCCCATGGTGCTTATCCACATGTAGGAGTTGACCCGATCAACATCGGAGTTCATATCCATCTTGCATTGCAGGAACTGATCGCAAGAGAAAGTGATCCGACACATTCCTGTGTACTTACAATCGGACAGTTTGCAGGCGGAACTGCAGCAAACATCATTCCTGAGACCGCTGTTCTCCAGGGAACGATCCGTACCAATAAGCCGGAAGCAAGAGAACTTTTGGTCCGCAGAATGAAAGAAGTCGCTGAAAAGACAGCAGCTGTATATAACGGAACCGTTGATATTGAGATGATCTCAGAAGTTCCTCCGCTGATCTGCAATCCGAAGCTTACCGACGAAGTGGTTGGATATATGCAGGAGCTTGGAATTCCGGGACTCACACCATATCCGGGAATTTCTGCAAGTGCTTCTGAAGATTTCGCAGTGATCGCTGAAAAGGTTCCAAGTACATTTATGTATCTGTCAGCAGGATATCTGGATGAAAGAGGACAGTATCCGGCACATCATCCGAAAGCACAGTTTAATGAAGATGTTTGCCCGATCGGAGCAGCTTGTCTTGCCCATTGCGCTTCACAGTGGCTTAAAAATAACAAATAGAGAGTAAAGGTTTCTTTAGGAACAGGAGGAAAAAAATATGAGTAAAGAACAGCAGGCTCAGGCACAGCCACAGGTTGCGATTCCGCTTCCGAAGGCAAAGAAAAACTTGGTTCAGATCGGATGTATCTGCATGATGCTTTCTGTAGCAATGTATGGACTGGTATTTGCAACGTTAACAGCACCTATCCTTGAAAAAGTTGATGCGATGGGATATGTAGGACTCTTCTCTATCGTAGGTGCGATCGGTGTATCGATTATGACTCCGATCGGAGGAAAATTAGGTGACCTTATTGGTAGAAGAAACATTGTAGTGATTCCTGGAATTATCTGTGCACTTGCAGGTTTTGCATTTGCATTTGTGAGATCTCTGATTCCACTGATGATCCTCAGACTGATTGTCAGTCTTGCACAGGGCGCATTTACAGCAGCACCATACATTATCGCAGGTCTTATCAATGAAAGAAAAGATGTACCAAAGGCAATGGGTATGCTTGCAACCGCAATCGCTGTTGGTGGATTTGGAGGAAGTATCATCGCAGGTATTTTAACAGATATGGGATTATTGACTGTGGCAATCCTTATGCCGGCAATTCCACTTATTCTTGGTATAGTACTGATTGGAATGAACATGCCGAATCAGAAAAGAGAAGGAAAGGTTACGATTGATGTTCCGGGAATGATCGCACTCATCGTATCACTTTGCGGAATTCTGCTTGCACTGAACTTTGGATCTTCTATGGGATGGACAAATCCAATGATTCTTGCAGGTCTTGTAATTGGTATCATTGCTCTTATTGCACTTGTTAAGATTGAAAATAAAGCTGCAGAGCCGTTGATTCCAATGAAATTATTTAAAAATAAAAACTACACAGTACTCCTTATTGTAGGATTTATCTGCTATTTCTATCAGAATGCCATGAACTATTATGCACCGATCGGTGCCATGCAGGTTATGGGAGCATCCACGAGTGCAGCAGGTGCACTGCAGATGCCTCGTACACTGATTACAATCATTCTTCCTACTATCGCAGGTGCATGGGTAGGAAAGAAAGCTGCCAATGCATGGAAAGCAATGGTAATTGGTACAAGTCTTGCAATGATCCCGATGGCTGTGATGGCGTTGGTAACAAATTCAGGTGCTTCGATCATGATTTATTTTGTAGCACTTGCAGTTACAGGTATTGCTGAAAGCTTCCGTGCTGTATCCATTACGCCAACAGCACAGGCAATGCTGGCACCGGAAGATATGGGAATCGGAACTTCTCTGGTTAACTTCGCAAACTCACTTTCAGGAACAATTGCAGTTGCAGTATTTGCAGTCGCATATAATGCAAGTACATCAGCTGATCCGACCAATGTAGCACTGATCCAGAATGGTGTAAAATCTGTATTCTGGACAGCAGCAGTCGTTACTCTGATTGGACTTCTTTTGGTAATCTTCATTGTAAAACCGGAGATGAGCAAGAAAGCAGCAGAAAGCAAATAGAATATTGAAATCCATGTGAACATGTGAATAAGAAGCCGGGGCGGATGTGAAAAAGCATCTGCCCCGGTTGTTATCTGGAGAAGTCTTTTATAAATCTGCCGGATACAGGGATGAGAATGGAAATGACATATGTTTCAGGTAAATGCAGATTGCATTTCAGAAAATCAAGAGTATAATAAGAAATAGTGAAAAGAAGAAAGGCAGACATATATCTGTCTTTTTATAATTATAGAGACAATTTTAAAGATATAAGAAATAATTTGATTTACCGGAGGAAAAGAATGCTTGGAAACTATCTGGATGAAGTACGAAAAAAAGCACCACTGATACACAATATCACCAATTATGTGACGATCAATGATGTGGCAAATATGGTTCTTGCCTGCGGTGCAAGTCCGATTATGTCGGATGAGCCGACTGATATTGAAGAAATCACATCCATCTGTCAGGGACTGAATATCAATATGGGAATGCTGAATCCGCGTAAGATTGAAAGCATGCAAAAAGCAGGAAAGAAATCCAATGAACTGTATCATAAAGTACTGTTAGATCCGGTTGGAGCAGGATCGAGTTCGTTCCGAACAGAGGCGGCACTGAATCTGATACGTGATATTCAGTTTGATGTGATCCGGGGAAATATTTCTGAGATCAAGACCTTAGCAGCAGGACATGGTACAACGAGTGGTGTGGATGCAGACGAGGCAGATACACTGACGGAGCAGAATCTGGAGAAAATGATTTCGTTTATAAAGGATTTTTCCAGAAGGACAGGTTCCGTGATTGCTGTGACTGGAGGAATAGACCTTGTAAGTGATGCAAAGAGGTGCTTTGTGATCCGGAACGGTCGTCCGGAGATGGGACGGATCACCGGAACCGGGTGTCAGCTTTCCGGGATGATGACGGCATTCCTTGCGGCGAATCCGGAGAATAATCTGGAAGCAGCGGCAGCAGCGGTCTGTGCCATGGGGCTTGCCGGTGAGACTGGCTGGAAATATATGCAGCCGGGAGATGGAAACGCAACCTACCGTAATCGGATCATCGATGCGATTTATAATATGGAAGGAAAAGAATTGGAAGAAGGTGCAAAATATGAGATTAGATAAGAAAGATATGGTTCTGTATGCGGTAACAGACCGCCACTGGCTGAATGGAGAAAGTCTGTACAGCCAGGTGGAAAAAGCGCTGAAAGGTGGGGCTACATTTATCCAGCTCAGGGAAAAAAATCTGGGTGAGGAAGAGTTCCTGGCAGAAGCAAAAGAGATTGCCAGGCTCTGTAAATCCTACCATGTACCATTTGTGATCAATGACAATGTAGAGATTGCAAAGAAGGTAGATGCCGATGGTGTGCATGTGGGGCAGAGCGATATGGAAGCTCTTGATGTGCGGAAAACACTGGGTGAGGACAAGATCATCGGTGTTACGGCAAAGACGGTCGAGCAGGCGCTAAAGGCACAGGCACATGGAGCCGATTATCTGGGAGTCGGTGCAGTCTTTGGCACGACATCAAAGGCAGATGCAACAAAGCTGGATCATAAGGTTTTAAAGGAAATCTGCGAGACGGTGGACATTCCGGTTGTGGCAATTGGGGGAATCACGGAAGAGAATGTGACAGAGCTTGCCGGAAACGGAATCTGCGGAGTTGCCGTGATCAGTGCAGTTTTCGGACAGCCGGATATTGAGCAGGCTACAAAAGAATTAAAAGAGAAAGTAGAGGGGATGTTGAAATGATTTTGTTTACTAGCGATTACACAGAAGGGGCACATCCGAGAATTATCGAGAAGCTTGCCGAGACCAATATGGAGCAGACAGTAGGATATGGGGAAGATCCTTACTGTGAAGAAGCGAGAGAAGCAATTAAGAAGGTGTGTGAAGCACCGGAGGCAGATGTTCATTTTCTGGTGGGAGGAACCCAGACGAATTTTACAGTAATTTCTTCTATTTTACGCCCGTTCCAGGGAGTGATCTGTGCAGATAGCGGACATATCAATGTCCATGAGACCGGGGCTGTAGAAGCGACCGGACACAAAGTTCTGGCACTTCCTTCAAAGGAAGGAAAAATCACAGGACAGCAGATAAAGGAATATTACGACCTGCACTGGAGTGATGAGTCTCATGAACATATTGTACAGCCAAAGATGGTTTATATTTCACATCCGACAGAGGTAGGAACATTGTATACAAAGAATGAACTTGAAAATATTTCTACTGTATGTAAGGAATGTGGACTTTATCTTTTCCTGGATGGGGCAAGAATGGGTTATGGACTGATGGCACCGGGGACAGATGTGACACTTCCGGATATTGCAAAGTGTTGTGATGTATTCTATATTGGAGGAACAAAGGTCGGTGCATTGTTCGGAGAAGCTGTGGTAATCACAAATCCATGTCTAAAGCAAGATTTTCGTTACTGCATTAAACAAAAAGGTGGAATGCTTGCAAAAGGAAGACTGCTTGGCGTTCAGTTCCTGGAGCTTTTTAAAGATGGTCTTTATTTTGAAATCTCCAAACATGCGATTGATATGGCAATGCTTTTGAAAGATGGACTGAAAGAAAAAGGATATGAATTCTTCATGGACAGCAATACCAACCAGCAGTTCATTATTGTGGAAGATGCCAAATTGCAGGAAATCCGTCAAAAATATGGCGTAACTTATCAGGAAAGGTACGATGAGACCCATAGTGTGATCCGATTATGCACTTCCTGGGCGACAAAAGAGGAAAATGTGAAGGCATTCCTGCAAGATATGTAATTTGTGAAAAATTGAATAAAGCTTTACAGGTAAGGCAGATATGGTAAATGATAAGGACTTTTTTGCACAGAAAATGGCAGAAGAGTCCTTTTTTGCTTTTCGTAGTGTTTTAATATGAGAAAATAATAGTTAGGCATTTAATTATTTGTTTGTGAAAAATATTATAAAAATATAAATTATTGAGAATAAATGTTGACTTATGTGTGTGATACGCATAAAATAACGATTAGACTTCTAATGAATAGATATCTAATCAAATTGCGGGAGGTGAAAGGGTGAAGTCGGATAAATTTGAGTGTGGGGATTTTACCAGGGAGAATATGCCGGTACAACTTCTTCTTGCACAGGTCGGACATATGTATAAATGGTATGTGACGAAACAGATGAAGGATACAGAGCTGAAAGCCGGACAGGCAGGAATTCTTGCAATATTGCAGATGGTAGGACCGATGTCACAGAGAGAGCTTGCAGATCATATTCATATTACGCCGCCATCGGTGAATGTAGCAGTTCAGAAACTGGAAAAGCTCGGATATATTAGAAAAGAGCAGGACGAAAAAGACCAGCGGATGACAAGGATCCATCTGACAGAACGAGGAGAGAAGATTCTTGGCAACATGCATGAGATTCTCCGAAGCACGGAAGATACACTCCTGAAGAATATGAGCACAGAAGAGAAAATACTGTGCAGAAGACTGCTTTTACAGATGAGTGACAATCTTTTCCAGGAAAAAGAATTCCGTGATATGCCATGTAAAAATCCATTTAAGGAATAAAAATAGTTACTAAGAAAGGAAATAATTGCTATATGAGAAAGTTATTCAAACATTTGAAGCCTTATGCAGCAACTATAGCAGCGATTGTTGTTATCCTGATCGTTCAGGCGTACTGCGATCTGTCATTGCCTTCTTATACTTCAGACATTGTCAATGTCGGAATCCAGCAGGGAGGAATTGATGAGAAGATTCCGGATGCAATCGCAGAGGAAGAGATGAATAAGCTGTTGCTTTTTGTGGCAGAAGAAGACCAGCAGACAGTGCTGGATGCATATGAGAAAAAGGAATCCGATTCGGATTATAAGTATGATGGAGCAATTTATGTTCTGAAGGATTCCGTGAAAAAAGATGAAGAAAAGTCAGGAAAGGTATTTGAAATCCTTGGAAAGCCGATGCTTCTGACTTATGGATTTGAATCTGGAAGCGATACAACAAAGAAGATGGAAGAATCCATGAAAGAGAATATGATTTCTTCTATAAAGGAACAGGCTGAGAAACAGGCAGAGAGTATGCAGTCCCAGATGACAGATGAGCAGAAAGCAGCACTTGCGGCAAATCCGGAGCTTGCCAAGAAACAGCAGGATGAAATGCAGAAAAACATTGATGAACAGGTGAAAAAGATCGAAAATGCAGATATCTTTGAGATCCTGAACATGATACCGGATGAACAGAGAGCAGACGTTATTGATAAAATATCAGAAAAAATGGACGATATGCCGGATACCATGCTGGAACAGGCAGCAACTTCATATATTAAAGAAACCTACAGTGTTCTGGGCGTGAATACAGATAAGATCCAGAACAGATATATTTTAACAACTGGCGGTAAGATGCTTGCACTTGCATTTCTTGGAATGCTCGCAAGTGTTACCGTAGGACTTCTTGCTTCCAGAGTGGCAGCAAGTACGGGACATGATCTGAGAGGAAAGGTATTTAAAAAAGTTGTTGGATTTTCCAATGCAGAATTTGACCGTTTTTCAACTGCATCACTGATCACAAGAAGTACCAATGATATCCAGCAGATCCAGATGCTTGCAGTTATGCTTCTGAGAATGGTGATGTATGCACCAATCATGGCAATTGGAGGTATTTTCAAGGTTCTCAATACGAATGTCAGCATGTCATGGATCATCGTACTTGGGGTAATCCTGATCGTGATGGTTGTTGCTATATTATTTATTGTGGCAATACCAAAATTTAAGATTCTGCAGAACCTGGTTGACAGACTGAACCTTGTTACCCGTGAGATCCTTACCGGACTTCCGGTTATCCGTGCATTCAGTACAGAAAAGCATGAAGAAGAACGATTTGATAAAGCGAACAGAGATCTGACAAGAACCAATTTATTTGTAAACCGTGCCATGACATTTATGATGCCGATGATGATGCTGATCATGAACGGAATTACCATACTGATCGTATGGAGCGGCGCACATGGTGTCAGTGACGGGCAGATGCAGGTTGGTGATATGATGGCATTTATCCAGTATACAATGCAGATCATCATGTCCTTCCTTATGATCTGTATGATTTCTATTATGCTTCCAAGAGCAGCTGTTGCAGCAGACCGTGTGGATGAGATCCTGACAAGCAGGACAGCGATCGAAGATCCGAAAACACCGGAAAAACTGGAAGAATCCAGAAAAGGCGAAGTAAAATTTGACCACGTATCCTTCCGTTATCCGGGAGCAGAAGAAGACGTACTTCATGATATCAGCTTTACAGCAAAACCGGGACAGACAACGGCGATCATCGGAAGTACCGGTAGTGGTAAATCTACGATGATCAACTTGATCCCAAGATTTTATGATGTAACAGAAGGTACGATCACATTGGATGGAAAAGATATTCGTACCATTTCCCAGCATGATCTGCGGGATGAACTTGGATACGTTCCACAGAAAGGTGTACTTTTCTCAGGAACAATCGAGTCCAATATTCTGTATGGCAATCCGGATGGATCCGAAGCCGAGATGAAGGAAGCCGCAGAAATCGCACAGGCAACCGAATTTATCGAAGAAAAACATAAAAAATACGAAAGTCCGATCGCACAGGGCGGTTCCAACGTATCCGGCGGTCAGAAGCAGCGTCTTTCTATCGCACGTGCGATTGCAAAGAAACCAAAAGTTTATATTTTTGATGACAGTTTTTCAGCACTGGATTATAAGACAGATGCAACACTTCGTGCAAAGCTGAAAGAGAAAACATCAGAAAGTACGGTTATGATCGTCGCACAGAGAATCAGTACGATTCTCCATGCAGATCAGATCATTGTGTTAGATGATGGTCAGATCGTCGGAAAGGGTACACATAAAGAATTACTGAAGAACTGCGAAGCATATTATCAGATTGCTTCTTCACAGTTATCAGAAAAAGAATTAGAAGAAGATCTTAAGGAGGTGGAATAATATGCCAAGAGGTAGAGGACGTGGACCACAGATGTCAAATGAAAAGGCAAAAGATTTTAAAGGCACAATGAAAAAGCTGATGGCATATTTGAGCGCATATAAGATTGGAATATTCTTTGTAATCGTATTTGCTATCGGAAGTACGATATTCAATATTGTAGGACCGAAGATTCTTGGAAAGGCAACGACTGAGATATTTAAAGGACTGGTCAGAAAAGTATCCGGAGGATCCGGAATAGATTTTGACAAGATCGCGCATATCGTACTGACGCTGTTATGCCTGTATCTGACAAGTGCGGTATTCTCCTTTGTACAGGGGTACATTATGACGGGTGTGTCACAGAAGCTGACGTACCGTCTGAGAAAAGAAATCTCTGAGAAGATCAACCGTCTGCCGATGAACTATTTTGATAAGCAGACACATGGTGAAGTATTATCGCGTATTACCAACGATGTAGATACCTTAAGTCAGAGTCTGAACCAGAGTGCGACGCAGGTGATCACATCGACGACAACGATCATCGGTGTATTGATCATGATGCTCAGTATCAGCCCGCTGATGACCGTGGTAGCACTCCTGATCCTTCCGGTTTCAATGGGACTGATCTCAGTGATCGTGAAACGTTCACAGAAATATTTCATGAGTCAGCAGGAATATCTGGGTCATGTAAACGGACAGGTGGAAGAAATCTATGGCGGTCATAATATCATCAAAGCGTTTAATAAAGAAGAGGATGTAATTGCAACATTCAAGCGTGACAATGATATTCTGTATACATCGGCATGGAAATCGCAGTTCCTGTCAGGAATGATGATGCCGATCATGCAGTTCGTCGGAAATCTCGGATATGTCGGTGAGGTTATCCTCGGCGGTTACCTTGCGATGAAAGGTACGATCCAGGTTGGAGATATCCAGTCATTTATTCAGTACGTAAGAAGTTTTACGATGCCGATCCAGCAGGTTGCACAGGTGGCCAATATGTTACAGTCTACAGCGGCAGCTTCCGAGCGTGTGTTTGAATTCCTTGAGGAGAAGGAAGAAGACCAGACGGTAGAGAATCCGGTATGTATCGATAAACTGGAAGGAAGCGTAAGCTTCGACCATGTACATTTCGGATATAATCCGGATCACACAATCATCAATGACTTCAGTGTGGATGTAAAACCAGGACAGAAGGTTGCAATCGTAGGACCGACCGGTGCCGGAAAGACGACGATGATCAAATTATTAATGCGTTTCTATGATGTTGGAAGTGGTTCGATCAAAGTAGATGGACATGATGTCCGCGACTTTAACCGTGATGACTTAAGAAAAATGTTCGGAATGGTATTACAGGATACCTGGCTGTTCAAGGGAAGCATCGAAGATAATATCCGTTATGGACGACTGGATGCAACGCATGAAGAGGTTGTGGAGGCCGCAAAGGCAGCACGTGCACACCGCTTTATAAAGACGCTTCCGGGTGGTTATCAGATGGAGTTAAATGAAGAAGCAAGTAACGTATCACAGGGACAGAAACAGCTCCTTACGATCGCAAGAGCCATGCTGGCAGATCCGAAGATTCTGATTCTTGATGAGGCGACAAGTTCGGTAGATACAAGAACCGAGATCCAGATCCAGAAGGCGATGGATCAGCTGATGAAAGGAAGAACAAGTTTCGTAATTGCACACCGGCTGTCTACGATTCGTGATGCGGATGTGATCCTTGTTATGAAAGACGGGGATATTGTAGAGCAGGGAAATCATGAGGAATTATTAGCACAAAATGGATTCTATGCAGAACTGTATAATTCACAATTTGAGAGAAGTGCATAAGGATATTTACAGATAGAGAAGTCCATGTTAAAAGAAATAAGGCGCTGCCCGAAGAATATCGGGTGCGCCTTTTGTTGTGTGCATTGACATATGCGGAAGGGGATTCATTTGATGCGCTGCCTTTTGTTATTTTACGTATATAGAGGGTGTAAAATAATGAAATATTATTATTGTGTAGCCATTCTTACGTAAAATATATAAGTAAAATAAGAAAGGAGAGGCATGAATCGTTTTAAGAAATGCTATGTAGGAAAAGCTGCCACTTGACAGTTTTCTTACAAAATCCGATGAATATTTAAAGTAATTAAATTATATCACTCGCGGTAAGAAAAGTATAGTATAATAAACGAATAAAAAGAAACGCAACAAAATGTTGCATGCCGGAACAAAAGAAATGTCCCGGCGTGCATTTTAGATACCAAAGTATGCAAGAAAAGTTGCCAGTGGCAAGTTCTCTGTATCGCGTGCGTTCGATACTAATGTGTGGAAATTCCGGCAAGAATGTTTTTTACATGTGAGATTTCCTGATCGGTAGCTTTGGCGGCAGGAACATAATAACTTTTTTCGCGGGCAATCTGATAAAGTTTTTCCTGGGACATTTCACAGTCATTACGTATCTGTTTCAGTTTCTGCTTCAATTCTTTGTTTTCCGTCTGGGAAATCATTTCTCCGTAACGTACAAGTTCTCCGTTGACACCGGCAAGGGCATCGCTTACCATCGTTTTTTCATCCAGCATAGATAGTTCCTCCTATAAAAATTTCATCAGATCCTGTCGGTTCTTCATAGCACTGTCTGCAGCATCCTGAAACAGCTTGCGGATTTCAGGATCTTTGGCTTCTGAGGCATAGTCCTGCATTTTGCACTGGCTGGTTTCAAATCCGCCAATTAAATGACGCAGGTTCTGAAGATCAAGTATTGAAATTTCTGACATAGTACACGTTCCTCCTTTTTATTATTATATATCTGTGAAGAACTGTCAGTGGCAGGTTCTTTGCAGCGCCGGGCGTTTGAAAGAAGCTGCGAGCGGCAAGTTCTGTAGATATGACATATACAGTATGTGCAATAGACGCAGATTATATATATGGAAATGTATAGAAAAAACTATCAGTTAAAGCGACAAAAACTATGGAAAATGTCGTATACTGATAACAGATGATTTACATAATGTGATTTGTGTAATAAAACGAATAAACAAAAGGGGATAAAAGCAACATGAGAATGATTGATATGCACTGTGATACTTTGTGGAAATTGATCGATTTGGATGGCCAGGGAGATTTGATGAAGAATGATTGCCATATCAATATTCCATCTATGAAAAAAGCGGGAACCGTCGTGCAGCTTTTTGCCTGTTTTACGAAGGCGGCTGATTATAAGAAGAAAGGAGGATATGATGCGGCATTCGTTCATGTACAGGATATGGTGCGATATTTAAGGCAGCAGCAGGAGAGGTACAGTGAAGATCTGGCACTGGCATATTCGTGGAATGATGTAGACAGGAATGATTTCGCAGGACGGATCTCTGCGATTATGACTGTGGAAGAAGGGGGAATCTTAAACGGTCATATGGAGCGGCTGGAAGAGCTGTATCAACATGGGATCAGGCTTATGACACCGGTATGGAATTATGAAAACTGCATCGGATATCCAAACAGCAGAAAGAAATCTGTAATGTGGAAGGGGTTAAAACCTTTTGGAAAAGAAGTGATAGAAAGAATGGGAGAACTGGGAATGATCATAGATGTATCCCATGCATCGGATGGAACATTCCGGGATATAATGGCAATCGCAAAAGGAACGGTGATTGCGTCTCATTCTAATTGCAGGGAGATTGCAAAGCATCCGAGAAATCTGACAGATGAGATGATCTGGCAGCTTGCAGATGCAGGTGGTATTGCGGGACTTAATCTGTATGGCCCGTTCCTTGGAAGAGAGAAAGAATCCAGGATTGAAGATATGACAGCTCATATATTACATATGTTAAATAAAGGGGGCAGTGATTTCCCGGCAATTGGAACTGATTTTGACGGTTTCGGGGAGATGGAAGTAATGGAAATTAGACATCCGGATGAGATGGAGAAGCTGTGGGAAATATTGAAGCAAAAAGGAGTAAAGGAGTCACAGCTTGATAAGATCTGGTATCGGAATGCGATGAGAGTTTTGAAAAGTATTTAAATATAAAGCAGGGACGGTTATCCGCCCCTGTTTTATTCAATCGCATAGTATGTATTTATTTTTGATTTTTATTTACATTCTGCAGCTTCATTGCACGAACTTTCAGAGGAAGTCCGAACAGGTTGATGAATCCGCTTGCATCATGATGATCATAGAGATCACCTGTTGTAAAGCTTGCAAGTGATTCACTGTACAGAGAATATGGAGAAGTTGTTCCTGCTTTTGTGATGGTTCCTTTGTAAAGTTTGAATTTGACTTCACCAGTTACATATTCCTGTGTGCTTTCAACGAAAGCCTGGATTGCCTCACGAAGCGGAGTGAACCATTTTCCTTCGTATACGAGCTGAGCAAGCTTGTCAGACATTTCTTTCTTTACTTCTGCTGTAGCACGGTCAAGGATCAGTTCCTCTAACTGCTGGTGTGCAGCATACAGGATTGTTCCACCAGGTGTCTCATATACACCACGTGATTTCATACCAACAACACGGTTTTCAACAATGTCAATGATACCGATACCATGTTTTCCGCCAAGTTCATTCAATTTGCGAATGATATCAGATACTTTCATCTCTTCGCCGTTGATACTCTTTGGAATACCCTTTTCAAATGTCATTGTAACATATTCGGCTTTGTCCGGAGCTTTTTCCGGAGTTGTTGACATTACAAGAAGGTCATCGTAGTTTGGCTCGTTGGAAGGATCCTCAAGTTCCAGACCTTCGTGGCTGATATGCCATAAGTTACGGTCACGGCTGTAGCTGTGTTTTGCATCGAATGGAAGGTCGATTCCGTGTGCTTTACAGTAATCAATCTCGTCTTCACGTGACTGCATAGTCCAGAGATCTGTCATTCTCCAAGGAGCGATGATCTTGATATCCGGAGCAAGTGCTGTGATACCAAGTTCAAAACGGATCTGGTCGTTACCTTTGCCGGTAGCACCGTGGCAGATTGCAACAGCATTTTCTTTACGTGCAATCTCTACCAGACGTTTTGCAATTGCAGGACGAGCCATAGAAGTTCCCAGAAGATATTCATCTTCGTATACGGCATGTGCCTGAACGCAAGGTACGATGTAATTGTCGGCAAAATCATCTACGATATCTTCAATATATAATTTGGCTGCACCGGAAAGTTTGGCTCTTTCTTCCAGTCCATCCAGTTCTTCGCCCTGTCCGCAGTCGATACAGCAGCAGATAACATCATAGTTAAATGTTTCCTTCAGCCATGGGATAATTGCTGTGGTGTCAAGACCACCTGAGTACGCTAATACAACTTTTTCTTTCATCTTATATATCCTCCTACATGAAATATAGTTTTATCAATCGATTTAAAATAATCTTCTCGTATGCAGTCTTAAAAGTCAAGTCTTTCTTTTATAAAGAACATTTTTGACTGCAAGGAATACTATACACCTGATTTTATAATTATGCAAGAAAAAATGATAAAAAAGTGAAAATAATTAAAAAATATGCAAAAATATGCATAAAATAAAGGGGAAGTGTATGATGGATGAATATTTGAATATAATAAATGGAAAATTAAAAGGGGATTAGATAAGTTTACATAATTCGATTAAAAAACATAGTTAAGAAATGATGAAAGATCTTGCGAAAAATGCTTGACGAATCCATGACGACAACGTAAAATATATCCGGAAATTTGCGCAAAAAATAAATTAAGAAAATATCAGCGCAAGAAAAAATTTCGAAATAATATTTTTATATATAAAAGGAGAAAGATACGTATGAATTATGACGTAATTATTATTGGAGCAGGTCCCGGAGGAATCTTTGCGGCATATGAGTTGATGAAAAAGAAACCGGGATGTAAGATTGCTGTATTTGAAGAAGGCTATCCGCTTGAAAAGAGAAAATGTCCAATTGACGGAGATAAGATCAAGAGCTGTATCAATTGTAAGCGCTGCTCGATCATGTGCGGATTTGGAGGAGCCGGAGCATTTTCGGATGGAAAATACAACATTACGAATGACTTCGGTGGAACTCTGTTCGAGTATATCGGAAAGAAACAGGCAGTAGAACTGATGAAATATGTGGATGAGATCAACATGGAGAACGGTGGAGAAGGAACAAAGCTCTATTCTACGGCAGGAACCAAATTCAAAAAACTCTGTCTGCAGAATAAGTTAAATCTTCTGGATGCATCGGTTCGTCATCTTGGAACAGATATCAACTATGTGGTACTTCAGAATCTGTATAATCAGATGAAAGACCATATGGATTTCTATTTTGATACACCGGTAGACACAATTGAAAAGATTGAAAATGGCTACAAAGTTGTATGTGAAAAAGGCAGTTATGAATGTGAAAAATGTATTGTATCTGTAGGACGAAGCGGAAGTAAATGGATGGAAAAGGTATGTAAGGATCTGGAAATCCCTACAAAATCCAACCGTGTAGATATCGGTGTTCGAGTAGAGCTTCCGGCTGTTATATTCTCACATCTGACAGATGAACTTTACGAAAGCAAAATCGTATATCGAACAGAAAAATTCGAAGATAATGTACGTACATTCTGTATGAATCCAAACGGAATTGTTGTAAATGAAAATACTAACGGAATCATCACGGTAAATGGACACAGCTATGAAGGAAACGAGAAAAAGACAGATAATACAAACTTTGCCCTTCTGGTTGCAAAGCATTTCTCAGAGCCGTTCAAAGACAGTAACGGATATGGAGAAAGTATCGCAAGACTTTCCAATATGCTTGGCGGAGGGGTTATCGTACAGCGTTTTGGTGATCTGGTACGTGGAAGAAGAAGTACAGAGAAACGTATCGAAGAGGGCCTGGTAACACCGACTTTATCAGCAACACCGGGAGATTTAAGTCTTGTACTTCCAAAACGAATCCTGGATGGTATTGTTGAGATGATCTATGCGCTGGATAAAGTTGCACCGGGAACAGCTAATGATGATACACTTCTGTATGGTGTGGAGGTTAAATTCTACAACATGGAAGTAGATATTGATGAAAATCTGGAAAGTTGTCATAAAGGACTGTATGTGATCGGAGATGGAAGTGGTGTGACACATTCACTTTCGCATGCATCTGCAAGTGGGGTGTATGTAGCAAGACATATTATTGAAGAAGCTTAGAACAAGTTCGGTTGTGAACTGGCTGACATCCGAAACGGAAGGACGGCAAGAGCTGACAGAAAAAACAGTATAAAGCAAGAATAGTATAAGAAATTCTGTGTTTTATTCAGTTGATAGCTGAGTAGGACACGGAATTTTTTTGTTGCAATGTATTCGTAAGGAAATTTGTAAAAAAATAATAAAAATCTTGACTTGTGTAGATTGCCGATATAATATATAGACGAACGATATAGTATGTAGATAATCTACATACTGGATTATAAAAAGGAGGTAAGAGAAGATGGCAGTAGACAAAAGTCTGGTATCAGGAAGTACTACGATGCTGGTGTTAAAATTATTAGAAGAAAAGGACATGTACGGATATGAAATGATCGATACCCTCCGGGGAAAATCAAAGAATGTATTTGAGTTAAAAGCAGGAACTTTGTATCCGCTTTTGCATGGTCTGGAAGAAAAAGGATTCGTAGAGTCTTATGAGAAAGAAGCAGTCGGAAAGATCCGAAAATATTATCATATTACAAGATCCGGAAAAAAAGAATTAAAAAAGAAGTCAGAAGAATGGAAAGAGTATTCAAAAGCGGTTCTGGATGTGATGGGTGGTGTGTGCTTTGGATAAAAAGAAATATATACAGACGGTAACAGAACAGATCCGGTGTAAGCGGGCACTTCCGCTGGTAACAAAAGAACTGGAAGGACACATCGAAGATCAGAAAAGTGATTATATGAAAGCAGGAATAAATGCCGAAGAAGCAGAAGAAGCGGCAGTTCTGGAAATGGGTGATCCGGTAGAGGTTGGTGTTGAGATGGACCGTATCCATCGACCGAAGATGGCCTGGAAGATGATCGGACTGATCGCGATTTTGAATCTGGCAGGAATTGTACTAATGTATCTCATAAGAACAAGCATCCTGGCAGATGCAGGAAATAATCCGGGAGATGTAGAATGGATCGCATCGGGAATTGGTGGTAATATCAACTATCTGAAAAGTGTTATGTGGACGATCATTGGTCTGGCTTGTATGATAGGAATCTGTTATTTTGATTACAGCAGAATAGGAAAGTATGGCAAGTTGTTAACCGGAGGCTGGATCGTGGTTATGGGACTGAGCCTGTTCATGGGTGCAGTATATATCAATGGAGCTGCTTACGGGATCCTGTTTTTATTTGGCCGGGTATTACCGCTGCGTCCATTTTTATATCTGATTGTTCCTGCATATGCGGCAACATTGTATAGCATGCGAAGAAAAAAATCTGGTTATTCCGGTGTTGTAAAGGCAATACTGTGGCAGATACTGCCGGTGTGGATCATCTTACGCATTCCGAATCTGTCCATGGCAATCAGCGTAGAAGTTACATTTATGATTCTGTTATCAATTGCAGTTTGGAAAGAATGGTTTGAGGTGAATAGAAAAAGAACATTGATTACACTGTGGAGTCTGGTAATTCTGCTCCCGGCAGCAGGAATTGGGGTGTTCGTAAAACTGGACTCTGTAGCAAATTATCAGATGGCAAGACTATCCGCTTTTATCCATCCGGAAAGCAATGACGGAACCTTAGGGGGAATGATAAGAAATATGATCTCCGGAGCACATCTTGCCGGACGTGGAGATTGTGAAAAAATAAAGTTCTTTAACAGAGATTATATGCTGACCTTTATTATACATTATTATGGAATATTTGCAGCGGTTCTGATAATTGCTATTGTAGGAGGCATTCTGATATGGTTCCTGCAAAAGACAGGACACCAGAAAAATCAACTCGGCATGATTATGGGAACCGGATGTGTGGTGGTCCTGCTTATTCAGTTCATTGGATATGTATTAGAAAATCTTGGACATTTTCCACTTTCAAATAATTATTGTCTGTTTCTGACGACCGGGGGAAGTGGGATGATGATCAGTTATATTATGTTTGGAATATTACTTAGTATTTATCGGTATCAGAATGTGTTGGTGGAGCCGGAGGTGAAGAAGAAGGAGAGTTCTGTTTAATCTATTAAACGGCTGATACCCGGCCGGAAGAAAAGGAAGAGAGTCCAGCTGCGTGCAGCTGGACTCTCTTCCTTTTCTTCCTCGCGTTATCGCATGCTATAATAATTAAACAGCTGAACCGTAACCGTTGTGAGACCGGAAGTGTATCTATATAATCTGTCGCTGGCAGTTTCTCATGGACCTGGGTAAGCCACGATGATGAACTAAACAGAAATATAATTAAAAAGGACTTGCATAATATACATTATAGATGTATACTTATGCAAGTTCCTCTTTTACCACACAAAAGTAAATAGATGGATTTTTGAAAAAACAATCCGACCAAACTAGACAATTACAGGAAATGGGGGTACTATAAAACGTACGATAATTTATAAAAATTCAATATCGGAAAGGGTGTTATATAGATGATTAAAGTTGGAATTATTGGAGCAACTGGATATGCCGGGGGAGAACTGGTAAGAATTCTCGCCGGACATAAAGATGCTGAGATTGTATGGTACGGTTCCAGAAGCTACATAGATAAGAAATATGCAGATGTATATCAGAATATGTTCCAGATCGTAGATGCGAAATGTCTGGATGATAATATGGAAGAACTGGCAAAGCAGGCAGACGTGATCTTTACTGCAACGCCACAGGGATTCTGCGCATCGATGATGAATGACAAGATTTTAAGTGAGACAAAGATCATCGACTTAAGTGCAGACTTTCGTATCAAAGACGTTGCTACTTATGAAAAATGGTATGGAATTGAACATAAGAGCCCACAGTATATCGAAGAAGCGGTATACGGACTTTGCGAGATCAACAGAGAAGATGTGAAGAAAGCAAGACTGGTAGCCAATCCTGGATGCTATACAACCTGTTCGATCCTGACTGCTTATCCACTGGCAAAAGAAGGAATCATTGATATGAATACCCTGATCGTGGATGCCAAGTCCGGAACTTCCGGAGCAGGACGTGGTGCAAAAGTGCCGAACCTTTTCTGTGAAGTGAATGAGAATATGAAAGCGTACGGTGTTGCAAGCCACAGACATACACCTGAGATCGAGGAACAACTCGGATATGCATCAGGAGAAAAAGTACTGATCAACTTCACGCCACATCTGGTTCCGATGAACAGAGGAATTCTGGCGACGGAATATGCAACATTGAAAAAAGATGTGACCTACGAAGAAGTCAAAGCAATCTATGATAAATATTATAAAGATGAGAAATTCGTCCGTGTTCTGGAAAAGGATGTATGCCCGGAGACAAAATGGGTAGAAGGAAGTAATTATGTAGACATCAACTTCAAGATCGATCCAAGAACCAACCGTATCATCATGATGGGAGCCATTGACAACCTGGTAAAAGGTGCGGCAGGACAGGCAGTACAGAATATGAACCTGATGTTTGGACTTCCGGAGACAGAAGGTCTGGAACTGGTGCCAATGTTCCCATAAATTTTCGGAAAAAGGATGCAGATGAGATGAAACGTAAGGGAGCATTATCCTAAGTTCATCTGAAAATACAGGCAGAGGAGAAAAATAATACATATGAATATAAGAGTAATGACAATTGAAGATTTCGACCAGGTGCACGCACTTTGGATGAGCATCAAGGGATTCGGAATACGAAGTGTGGATGATTCGAAAGAGGGCGTAGAACGCTTTTTAAAAAGAAATCCTACGACAAGCGTAGTTGCCGAAGAAGACGGAAAAATCGTCGGAGCGATTCTCTGCGGGCATGATGGAAGACGAGGCTGTCTGTATCATGTGTGTGTAGATGTAAATCACAGGATGAAGGGAATCGGGAAGGCTATGGTAGTATTTACCATGGAAGCGCTGAAAAAAGAAGGCATTAACAAAGTATCTCTGATCGCATTTACACAGAACGATATCGGCAATGCATTCTGGAAAGAAATCGGATGGACAAAAAGAGAAGATCTGAATTATTATGATTTTACATTGAATGAAGCAAATATCACGGCGTTTATCCAGTAAGCAGAGTAGGAAGATAAAATAAAAGAGCATATAAAAGAACCGGCAGATAAAACGAGAGAATTGAGACTAATGAACAGCCGGTAATATAAAATGAGAGAATTAAGAAAGGTGGAAGAACAGATGAAACAGGTAAAAGGCGGAGTAACCGCAGCAAAAGGATTTGAAGCAGCAAGTACAGCAGCAGGAATTAAGTATAAAGACAGAACGGATATGGCACTGGTATACAGCCAGGTTCCATGCGTGGCAGCAGGAACATTTACAACAAATGTTGTAAAAGCAGCACCGGTCAAATGGGATCAGCAGGTTGTAAAAAGCGGGGCAAAAGCACAGGCAGTCGTTGTAAACTCAGGAATCGCCAATGCCTGCACCGGAGCAGAAGGATTTGGATACTGTAAAGATACAGCAGATGCAGCAGCGAAAGCACTGAACATTTCCGCAGACGGTGTTCTCATCGGTTCTACCGGAGTTATCGGAAAACAGATTCCGATCGACAAACTGACAGCTGGAATCGAAGCGCTGGCAGGAAAGAAGAATGATACACTTGAAAATGGAACAGAAGCAGCTAAAGCAATTATGACAACCGATACATTTCCGAAGGAACTGGCTGTTACAATCGAAGTCGGCGGCAAGACAGTAACTATCGGAGGTATGGCAAAAGGATCCGGAATGATCCATCCGAATATGTGTACGATGCTTGCATTTATTACAACAGATGCAGTGATCACAAAGGATGCACTTCAGAAAGCATTAAGCGAAGATGTCGGAGATACCTACAACATGATTTCTGTAGACGGAGATACTTCTACGAATGATTCCGTTGTATTGCTGGCAAATGGTCTGGCAGAGAACCCGGAGATCACATATGGAACAGAAGATTATAAAAATTTTGCAGAAGCATTACATACGATCAACGAATATCTTGCAAAGAAGATTGCAGGAGACGGAGAGGGTGCAACCGCATTATTCGAAGTCAAGGCAGTTGGCTGTGAGAGCGTAGAACAGGCAAAGACACTTGCAAAATCTATCGTATGCTCTAATCTTACAAAGACAGCGATTGCAGGACATGATGCAAACTGGGGAAGAATTCTCTGCGCAATGGGATATTCCGGAGCACAGTTCGATCCTGAAAAAGTTGACCTGTTCTTTGAGAGTAAAGCCGGAAAGATCCAGATCATTGAAAATGGTACGGCTGTAGATTACAGCGAAGCAGAGGCAACTAAAATTCTGTCTGAGCCGGAAGTTACAGCAATTGCAGATGTGAAGATGGGAGATAAGACAGCAACAGCATGGGGATGTGACCTGACTCACGGATATATTGAGATTAATGCAGATTACAGAAGCTAATTCAGAATGCAAAGATTAAAGTATACAGATGCAGCAAACAGACAGAAATGAAAAGACAGGAGATCAAAAGATGGAAAAAGCAATGCAGAAATACCTGGACAAAGCAGAAGTACTGATTGAAGCCCTTCCATATATCCAGAGATTTAACCGTAAGGTTATTGTAGTAAAATATGGTGGAAGTGCCATGGTAGATGAAGAGTTAAAAGCAAGAGTCATTCAGGATGTAACCCTTCTCAAATTAGTTGGATTCAAACCGATCATCGTTCATGGCGGTGGCAAGGAGATCAGCAAATGGGTTGGAAAAGTCGGCATGGAACCACATTTTATCAATGGACTTCGTGTGACGGATGCAGAGACAATGGAACTCGCAGAGATGGTTCTTGGTAAAGTTAACAAAAGTCTTGTTCAGTTAGTGGAACAGCTCGGTGTAAGAGCCATTGGTATCAGTGGAAAAGACGGCGGCCTTCTGAAAGTGGATAAGAAACTGGCAGACGGTGAAGATATCGGATTTGTCGGCGATGTCAAAGAAGTGAATGCGGATATCATCTATGATCTTCTGGAAAAAGATTTCCTTCCGATTATTGCACCGATCGGTCTGGATGATGAATACAATACGTATAACATTAATGCGGATGATGCGGCATGTGCAATCGCGAAAGCGATCAATGCAGAGAAACTTGCATTCTTAACAGATATTGAAGGTGTATACAAAGATCCGAATGACCCGTCTACATTGATTTCAGAGTTAAATGTTTCCGAAGGAAAGAAACTGATGGAGGAAGGATATATCGGTGGAGGTATGCTTCCGAAGATCCAGAACTGTATTGATGCAATCGAAAACGGTGTATCCAGAGTACATATTCTGGATGGAAGAATTCCACACTGCCTGCTTCTTGAAATCTTTACGAATAAGGGAATCGGAACAGCAATCAAAAATGATGTAGAAGAAAGATATTATCACGGAGAATAAGCTATGAATGAATATATGAAAGAAACAAACGAAGCTTTGTTACATACTTATAACCAGTTTCCGGTTGTGTTAGATCACGGTGAAGGTGCATATCTGTATGATACAGAAGGAAAGAAATATCTGGATTTTGCAGCCGGATATGCGGTGTCTTCGTTGGGATACGGCAATCAGGAGTTGAATGAAGCATTAAAAGCACAGATTGACAAGCTTTTTCACACATCTAATTTGTATTACAATACTGTATGTGGAAAAGCAGCAGAAGATCTGAAACGTATTACCGGAATGGATCGGATTTTCTTTACCAACAGTGGCGGAGAAGCGGTAGAAGGAACTTTAAAAGCGGCAAGAAAATATGCATACAAAAAAGGAACCGGCCGTTATGAATTCATTGCTATGAAGGAATCTTTTCATGGAAGAAGCTTTGGAGCGTTATCGGTAACAGGTCATGATCCATATCGTGCACCGTTTGAGCCACTTGTACCGGGAGTGTCATTTGCAGAATATAATGATCTGGACAGTGTAAAAGCACTGGTAACAGACAAAACATGTGCGATTATCCTGGAGCCGCTTCAAGGAGAAGGCGGCATCAATCTGGCTACAGAGGAATTTATGAAAGGGATCCGCAAACTTTGCGATGAAGAAGGAATTCTGATGATTTGTGACGAAGTGCAGTGTGGTATGGGAAGAACCGGTTCCATGTTCACATGGCAGTCTTATGGTATCAGACCTGATATTATGTCTATGGCAAAAGCAATCGGAAACGGAATTCCGGTAGGAGCGTTTGCAATGACAGAAGAGATCGCGAAGTATTCACTGGAGCCAGGTGATCACGGAACTACTTACGGCGGAAATCCTCTGGCATGTACAGCTGTAAGTAAGACGATCGAGATTTTTGAAAAAAAGAATCTTGTGGCACATGTGCAGGAACTCGGTGCATATCTGACAGAAAAACTAGAAGAACTGAGGTCAGAATGTGACTGCGTAAAGGCCGTTAAAGGAAAAGGACTGATGCAGGGAATACAGGTGACAAAGCCATTATCCGAGATTACGAAAGAGGCCTTAAAAGAAGGACTTCTGATCATCGGAGCCGGAAACGATGTGATCCGTTTTGTACCACCTCTTATTATTGAAAAAGAGCATGTGGATGAGATGATCCGGATTTTAAAGAAGGTACTGTAATATTTTTTGAAATTAACAGCATAAAAAACCAGTCATGGGACATATTATCTGCATAAGCAGGAGGTATGGAGATGACTGGTTTTTTGATTGCGCTTTTGTCGGGAGCGCTTATGAGTGTACAGGGAGTATTTAATACGCAGGTGACGAAGACAACGGGGATGTGGGTGAGTAATGGATGGGTGCAGTTTAGTGCATTTCTGCTGTGTGCAGCGGCATGGCTGATCGCCGGGCGGGATTCTATCGGGAATTTGTGGAAGGTAGAGCCCAAATATGTACTCCTCGGAGGAGTGATCGGTGCAGGGATCACATGGACCGTGATCAAGAGTATGGAGGCACTGGGACCGGCGAAGGCAGCACTTCTGATTGTAATCTCGCAGTTGATCGTAGCGTACGTAATAGAACTTCTCGGATTGTTCGGAGTAGACAAAGAACCACTGGAAATCCGTAAAATTATTGGAATGTCCATTGCCCTGATTGGTGTTGCAATTTTTCAGTGGAAATAGTACAATTATTTCACTAGGCATATGCGGGGATTTACAGTTTTCGACAGGCTGTAAAGGAGAAGTTATGCATAGGGAAAAAAGACAGAACAGAATAACAGAACAGAGAAAAATACAGAAGGAAATATGCCGTATATTGCTGATCTTTACCATGATACTGAGTATGATATGTGTCGTGAATCTGACCGGATGCAGAGACCGAAAATCACAGGAACAGACGGAACTTATTTCGTTGGACGGGCGTGAACCGGATGTGGAAAAAGCAGATGGAAATACTGCAAAAGAGGCTGAAGGATCAGAAGCGGGAACGGATGATAACATGACAGAAAAAGCTGGCCTTAAGCAGGAAAAACTACAGATCTGTTATGTACATGTATGCGGGGCAGTGAAGTCTCCGGGAGTGTATGAACTGACATCGGACAGTCGTTTGTATGAAGCTATTCAGATGGCTGGAGGATTTACGGATGAGGCAGCAGGTGAGGCTCTGAATCAGGCAGAAAAGATTGAAGATGGTTCCAGAATATATGTTCCGACGAAAGAAGAGGCAAAAGCCGGAACAGAGAACAACGGTACTTTCGTACAGAATGCGGATAATGAAAAGACAGATGCAACAAAAAGCACAGATGCCGGAAGTACGGCAGATGGCAAGGTGGATATTAATACGGCCGGGAAGGACGAATTGATGACACTATCCGGAATCGGAGAGGCGAAGGCTGACGCGATCATTCGTTACAGAGATGAGCATGGAAAGTTTCAGAAGATAGAAGATCTGATGGAAGTGGAAGGTATTAAAGACGGTGTATTTCAGAAAGTAAAAGATCAAATTAAGATCTGACAAGGGAGTAGGAACATGAGCAGACGAGTATTGGTTGTGGATGATGAAAAACTGATAGTAAAAGGAATCCGGTTTAGTCTGGAGCAGGATGGATATGATGTGGACTGTGCTTATGACGGAGAAGAGGCACTGAAACTGGCAAAGGAGAATGCATATGATATCATTCTTCTGGATGTCATGCTTCCGAAATATGACGGTTTTGAAGTGTGTCAGCAGATCCGGGAATATTCGGATGTTCCGATCATTATGCTTACAGCAAAAGGCGACGATATGGATAAGATCCTGGGACTGGATTATGGAGCAGATGATTACATAACAAAGCCATTCAATATTCTGGAAGTGAAGGCAAGGATCAAAGCCATTATGCGCCGTGTCAGCAAGCGCGATAAAAATCAGGAAAATGAAAAAGTGATCGTAAAAGGCGAGATGAAGATTGACTGCGAAAGCAGACGCGTGATCATCGGAGAAAAGGAAATCAATCTGACAGCAAAAGAATTCGATCTTCTGGAACTGCTTGCCATGAATCCAGGTAAAGTCTACAGCAGAGAGAATCTTTTGAATATCGTATGGGGATATGAGTATCCGGGAGATGCAAGAACTGTGGATGTACATATCCGGAGACTTCGTGAAAAGATTGAAACGAATCCAAGCGATCCAAAATATGTCTATACGAAATGGGGAGTGGGTTATTATTTCAGGGGTTAAAAAATATTTTAAAAAGAATATATTCAGGAGCATGAAATTCCGGATCATCCTGCTGGTGGCACTGGCAGGGATTGTTCCGGTATTGATTATGAGAGGGGTGTTCCTGACCAGCTATGAGAAAAGAGCAGTGGAGGTACGAACTGCTGAGATACAGAATCAATGTACCATTCTCAGTAATCAGCTGAGCAGTTCGGGCTATCTTACGGGAGATACGTCAGAGACGATCAGAACAGAACTGGTTCAGCTATCTAATATCTACAGCGGCCGGGTAATGGTAATCGATGGTAATTTTAAGATCCAGGAAGATACATATGAAATGGATGAAGGAAAAACTATCGTATCGGGTAATGTGATCCGTTGTTTCAAAGAAAAAGGAACCAGCGAGTATAATAAGAAAAACAGATATATAGAAGTGACAGCGCCGATTTTAGGAAAAGATGATTCGATTGTAGGAGTATTGCTTGTCAGTGCACCGACAGATTCTGTCCTGGACAGTCTGGAGATTTTAAGAAACAAAGCAGATGTGGCAGCACTTGCATCGATCCTGGTTATCCTTATGATTGCTGTGCTTTCGGGAATGGCTATGTTAAAACCTTTTAAACGCATTACAGAATCCATTTCTGCGGTTACAGAAGGCTATGACGATGATTACCTTCATGAGAATACGTACACAGAGACAATGGAATTATCGGAAGCGTTCAATAAGATGTCGGGACGCATGAAGACTCTGGATGACTCGAGAAATGAATTCGTATCGAATGTGTCACATGAGTTAAAGACACCGCTGACATCCATGAAAGTACTGGCGGATTCGCTGCTTTTGCAGGAAGATGCACCGGTAGAACTCTATAAAGAATTTATGGGGGACATGTCGGAAGAAATCGAGAGAGAAAATAAGATTATTAATGACCTGCTTTCGCTGGTCAAGATGGACAAGACCGCGAATACAATGAATATAAAGTCAGAAAATATGAACGAACTGATAGAAAAGATATTAAAGAGACTGCGTCCGATTGCGGCTACAAGAAATATCGAACTGGTCTATGAAAGTTTTCGTCCGGTGACGACAGAGGTAGATGAGATGAAGATCTCTCTGGCAATATCGAATCTGGTGGAGAATGCCATCAAGTATAATAAGGAAAATGGATGGGTGCATGTATCTTTAAATGCGGATCACAAAAACTGCTATATTGAGGTGGCGGATTCGGGAATCGGTATACCTGCTGAAGCACAGGAACATATATTTGAGAGATTCTACCGGGTGGACAAGTCCCATTCAAGAGAAATTGGCGGAACAGGACTTGGTCTGGCAATCGCAAGAAGTGCAGTGGTTATGCACAGAGGGGCGATCAAAGTATTCAGTCAGCCATCGGAAGGAACTACTTTTACGGTAAGAATTCCGTTAAACTATGTATCTTAGGCAGAAGGAGATTAAGATGAAAATGAAAAAAATTTACAAGATCCTGCTGCTTATAGCTGTTTGCATCATAGCAGTATCAGGATGTAAAAAAGAGGATAAGGTTAGCGGCACCAGGATTTACTATACAGACTCAGAGGGAGTTTCACTGGTTGAGAAGGGCACAAGAATCAAAGGAAAGACAAAAAAAGCGCAGATTAATTATGTGTTAGGGAAAGTCCAGAAAAATACAGATAATATTAATTATCGCAGTGCCTTTGTGAAAGGTGTAAAGATAAAGAACTGGTCGCTTCATTCCAAAAATCTGACAGTGGATTTTAATCGTGCATATCAAAAACTGAGTGTAACGGAAGAAATTGTACTGCGGGCATCGGTGGTACAGTCGCTTGGACAGATAGATGGAGTAGATACTGTATTGTTTACGATAGAAGGAGAGCCGCTGGAGGATCAGAACGGCCAGGAGATAGGATATATGCAGCCATCGGATTTTGTACAGAATACGGGATCCAGTCTGCATGCTTATCAGAATGAGACATTTCTTTTATATTATGGAAATAAAAAGGGCACCCGTCTTGTAAAAGAAAAGGTAAATGTCAGATACAGTAGCAGTGTGTCCAGAGAAAAAGCACTGGTCGAACAGCTGATCAAGGGACCGGATTCGGATAATGAATCGGCAGTGCTCCCAGAAGGAACAAAAGTACTTAGTGTATCGGTAAAAGATCATATCTGTTACGTGAATCTGGACGCCGGATTCCTTGATACGACGAATGTAATGAATCCGGAAGTTCCGGTATATGCAATTGTGAATTCTATTGTAGATGGAAGTGCAATCAGCAGAGTACAGATCCTGATTGACGGAAAAACAGATATTACTTATATGGGAAAGATAAATTTGGAAAAACCTCTTTCCAGAAATCCCAATATTGTGGAAGGAGAGTAGCATGTGAAAAACAGACCGCTTCTTAGTGTGTGTCTGATGGTTCTATGCATCATTGCTTTTATGGTTGTGTGGGGGAGAGAGCGGTTCATAAAAGAACTTCGCCCTTCCCCGATTGAACGATATGCCGCAGAAGGTGATAATATTACCATTTGCGGCAAAATATACAGGCAAGAGCAAAAAGAGAACTGCCGGATGATCTATCTGAAAGAAAATTCTATTTATTCAAACTCAAAAAAATTTCAAGAATCGAAAATTATCATTTATACAAATTCCAGCCAAAAATTACATATAGGAAACCAGATTAAAGTGTGTGGAAAGGTATCATTTTATGAAGAGGCCAGAAATCCGGGAAATTTTGATCAGAAATTTTATTATCAAAAACAGGGAATCCATGGGAAAGTCCGATCGGATGATATACAGATTACGGATTACAAACGAAACAAATTAAAAGACAGACTTGAAAAATTCCGGATGAACTGGCAGAAAATGCTGCAACGCGAGATGGGAGAACGGGATGGTTCAGCACTTGCGGCAATACTCCTTGGTGAAAAAAGCGGTATGGATCAGGAAATGAAAGAATTATATCAGGTAAACGGGATTGGACATATCCTAGCGATTTCCGGACTTCATCTATCGTTTGCGGGACTTGGAGTATACCGGATAGCAAGGAGAATGACAGGTTCATACAAGGCAGGTGGAATCACGGGAGGGATTCTGTTGTGTCTGTATGTGATGATGATCGGAATGACCGTGTCGGTGATCCGGGCGTGGGTGATGTTCGTATTTCGGATAGGTGCGGATATTACCGGTAGACATTATGATATGCCGACGGCACTTGCGGCTTCAGCTGTGCTAACGGTCGGGATCCATCCGCTTTATCTGTACGATGGTGGCTTTTGGTTGTCGTTTGGAGCTGTTTTTGCAGTTTGTACGGTGATACCGGTGCTTGAAAATGAGATGCGGTGTAAGAGCCTGTGTGCAGGCCTGGGAATCAATGTTTTATTGTGGCCGGTGATCTTATATAATTTTTTTGAGATTCCGGTGTATAGTATACTGCTGAATCTTATAATACTTCCGCTGATGTCGGTAGTTTTAACCTGTGGAATGATCGGGTCATTTATAAAGATGGCCGGGTGGATACCCGGAAAATGGATTTTGTGGATCTGCAGATGTATCTTATGGGTGTATGATAAATGCTGCGTTTTTACAATAAAGCTTCCGATGGCAAGATGGGTGGCGGGAAGGCCGGATAAGAGAAGAATCTTTATCTATTATCTGGTGCTTATGACAGTGATTTTGATATTAAAATTTAAAAGAAACGGGAAAAAATATATCATAAGTATAACGCTTTATACGGTTGGATTTCTGATATTGATATCGGGTCCCTGGGTAAGAACCGGAGCAGAGGTTACGATGCTGGATGTAGGACAGGGAGACTGTATCTGTGTGGAGGGACCGGAGCATAAGACTTATCTGATCGATGGAGGCAGCAGTGATATAAAAAATGTCGGGAAATATCGGATAGAACCGTTTTTAAAGTACAGAGGAATAGGAAGTATTGATTATGTGTTCGTATCTCATGGAGACATAGATCATATGAATGGAATTGAAGAAATGCTGAAAAGGCAGCAGGTCGGGATAAAAATACGGAATCTTGTTGTGACAGGAGAAGCGTACCGGGATGAAAAGTTAGAAGAGCTTATAAGTGTAGCAGAAGATAATGGAACGACGGTCTGGGAAATGGAAAACGGGACGCAGATCAGAGAAGGAAAGTTGAGATTCACCTGTCTGGGGCCGAAAGAAAAGAATATGAACCCCGGAAATGAAGCATCCATGATCCTACATCTGGAATACGAGGGATTTGACATGCTTTTTACAGGAGACGTGGAAAAAGAAGGAGAAGAAAGTCTGACAGATACGCTCTCTTATCTACAGGAAAAGAAGATTTCATGGGAGGTATTAAAGACTGCACATCATGGATCAAAGAATTCTACAACGGAAGCATTTCTGGAAAATGTAAAACCAAGATATGCATGGATTTCGGCAGGAAGGAAGAATCGTTACGGACATCCACATAAAGATACTTTGGAAAGACTTGAAAACAGTGGCGCGAAAATATATTCTACACAGGAAAACGGTGCGTTTGGAATAACTGTAAATAAAAAAAGTATGCGGATTCATGGGAGAAACGGTTGAACTTAAAAGGAGAATTCAGTATACTTTTAAAAGGTGAAAAAGATAGGAGAACACCGATGAAAAGTTTAAATGAAGATATAAAAACAGGAAATTTTAAGCCGGTATATCTCCTGTATGGGGAAGAGGCTTATCTGAAAAAGCAATACAGAGACCGGATAACCAAGGCAATATTTCCGGATGGGGATACGGTAAATTATGCATATTATGAAGGCAAAGGGATAAATCCGGGTGAACTCATAGATCTTGCCGAGACAATGCCGTTTTTTGCAAAGCGTCGTCTGATAGTGGTAGAAAATTCGGGATTTTTTAAAAATGCAACACCGGATCTGGCCGATTATATCAAGACGATGCCGGATACGGCATGCTTTTTGTTCGTGGAAAATGAGGCGGACAAACGAGGAAAGATGTATAAAGCGGTGAAGAGTAAAGGACGCGTAGTTGAGATGGCGCGTCAGGATGAGAAGACATTATTATACTGGGTTGCAGGTAATGTAAAAAAAGAAGGCTACAAGATCAAGGAACAGACGGCCAGATATCTTCTGTCAACAACAGGAACGGATATGGAGAATCTGGAAAAAGAACTGGAAAAACTCTTCTGTTACTGTATGGGAAAAGAAGAGATTGAGATATCAGATATAGAAGCAATCTGTACAACACAGATTACAAATAAGATTTTTGATATGGTAGAAGCGGTTGCAATGAAGAATCAGAAAAAGGCGCTTGATTACTATTATGATCTTCTGGCATTAAAAGAACCGCCGATGCGTATCTTATACCTTCTGACGAGACAGTTTAAGCTGCTTTTGGAAGTGAAAGATCTGGTGGGGAAACGCTACGATAAATCATCAATCGCAAAGACAGTCGGACTTCATCCGTTTGTGGCGGGAAAATATATGCAGCAATGCCGCACATTTGAAAAGAAAGAGTTAAGGAACATTCTGGAAGAGGCTGTAGATACCGAAGAGATGGTAAAGACGGGACGCCTGAATGATGTGATGAGTGTGGAACTTTTCATTGTAAAATACAGTGCTGCATGATAGAATTGATAAGATAAAC
>OLQC01000638.1_pt1 | contig 34874 bp, 33 predicted proteins | sample 1672471 | NCBI WGS metagenome assembly OLQC01 (sample SAMEA3136689, study PRJEB25190) | human gut metagenome | biome: human gut; feature: human-associated habitat; material: faeces | place: Austria | collected 2013 | reverse complement strand
GCCCGCTATACGATCCCGCCGAAAGTGAACACAAAGCAGCCGTGGCCGTTTGATAAAGAGACGTATAAACGGCGGAATGTAATAGGGCGTTTCTTCAATCGCCTCAAGGAATTTCGCCGTGCTGAGACACGCTATGACAAGCGGGATGACTCCTTCCTTGCTTTTGTTATGGTCGCCGCGATCTGCGTCGCTTTCGGCATTTTGCACAGCTAAGCGCTGTTTTCAGATACACCCTAGCACTCTTTTGCATCCCGAACGATCATTTCTATTGATCTCGCCCAGCACCTCCGGCGCCAACCGTTTGCGAAAATACACCATGAGAGATGGGTCAAAGGGCAGCTTTTCATCGTCATAGCCCGGATATCCACAGAATGATTGCAGGTACGGATTTTCCTGGATCTGCATCGCAGTTTCTTCATCGGAGTAACCGTATTCCGCCTGAATAATGCAGGCGCCCAAAGCCAGCCGCAGCGGCTTGATGACATTGCCCTTGCGGTTGGAAAACAGAGCGGCTACTGCTTCTCGATTTCTAGCCATGGGATTGTCTGTGCCTTCTTTACCCAACGGTTGCTCTCCTTCAGGTTCATGCCGATCGGCTGCTTGAAATCCTTCAAGCTGATCTGTCCGTTGCTGTATCAATACATGCGGGATGTCTCATTCCGCTCTTTTGTAATGGTCTGCGCTGCGTATGTCGCTTTCAGCATTTTGCACATCTAAGCGCTGTTTTCAGATACACCCTAAAGCTTTTTGGAACCACCGGCATTGCCGGTGGTTTTCTTTATACAAAAAACACGCAGAGCTGCAGCAGCTCTGCGTGTTTTGGCATTTACAGAAGGGTGCGCGGGCTCAGAATTTCTCGCGATTGATCCAAAGTCCCAATGCGGGGTTCGGGATATAATAGATTTCTTCGCCGTCCACGGTGTTATAGCCGTAGTGCAGCTTTTCGGGATCGTACTTTTTCACCAATTCGTCATAGCTTGCTGACCGGAAGCCCACGCTCTCAATTTCTGCCTGTGAAATTTCTTTTACGGCGTAGGTAATGGAGAAGCGTCCATCGGACGAGCCATGAATCAGATGTGCAGCCGCGCCCATGTTGTCACGCAGGTCCTGATTTTCCGGCTTGTTGAATTCTTCGAGCGTATGTAGTCTGCCCCGGTAGCCATATTTGCGAATCAGCTTGTCCACCTGCGCGTCCTCGCCGAATTTTGTGACGCCGGGGGCTAAGATGATCAGCTCGCCGCCGTCCGCAATCGCCATGCGGGTACGGTAAACCGCCTTATTGCCGAGCCATGTGGACTTGAACTCGCTGGGATCGAGATAGACCACGCATTTCTGAATGCCGTGCTCGACGAAGTCAATGTTCTTCTCCTGCGCCAGCTTGACCGCTTCCGTCAGACAGCTTCTTCCCTCGCCGATGAACAGACCGTGCATGACACTCTCGCTCACCGGCGCGGTGCAGACAGTCAGGACAAACAGGATCGGGCACTTGTTCAGAAAGTGCTCCATGCCATAGTCGAAAATCTTCCGCACGGGCGTATGGTCTTTTCCCATCATCCGCTCCATGCCGTAAACTGCGCCGACCATGTGCGATTTGTTGATCATATCGCTGCCGCCGACGCCGACAAACAGATTCTTCGAGTGGTTCGCCATGCCGATGACCTCGTGCGGCACGACCTGACCGGGCGAGATGATGAGGTCATAGCTTTCGTCCATCACGCGGCGGTTGATCTCCACGCTGACCGGTTCATGCCAGAGTCCCTCTGTGATTTCCTCTAAGTAACTTGCAGGAACCTCGCCGATCTTGACCACATCGTGCCGCCAATCATGGACGATCATGTTTTCATAGGGAATGCCCGCGAACATGATCTCCCACTGTGCTTTGGAAACCGGCTCGTGCGTGCCAAGGGCAGGCATAATGTCGACCTGCACGCCCCGTTCGGTCAACAGATGGTAGTAGATGCCGGTGATTTTCCCCGCTTGCGAATGGAAGCGCGTGAAATCAGGCGGGATGATGAGCACCTTTTGGAGCGTTCGTCCTGCCAGTGATTTTTCAAGCGCGTCTTTCAGCTCCGCATCCGAAATGCCGCCATTCGAGGCGATTTTATAGATATCCTCCATGTCAGACACCGCTGTACGCCGAGAAGCCGCCGTCCACTGGGATGACCACGCCGGTCACAAACGATGCGGCTTCGTTGTTGAGCAGGAACAGCAGCGCACCCAGCAACTCCTCTGCCTGTCCGAAGCGACCCATTGGGGTTGCGGCAAGGATCTTCTTCGTCCGCGCCGTCGGCGTGCCGTCCGGATTCCAGAGAAGGGAGGCATTCTGCTTGCCGGAGAAGAAGCCGGGGGCAATGGCGTTCACACGAATGCCGACCCTGGAAAAATGTACCGCCAGCCACTGTGTAAAGTTCGACACGGCGGACTTTGCACCGGAGTAGGCCGGGATTTTCGTCAGCGGCGTGTAGGCGTTCATCGACGAAATGTTGATAATATTACAGCCCTCGCGCGTGACCATATCGCGGGCGAATGCCTGCGTGGGGATGAGAATGCCCATGAAATTGAGGTTAAAGACGGAGGCAACGCCCGTCTCGTCCAAATCAAAGAAGCTCTTGGTGTCAGCGTCCAGATCGCCCGGCTCGTAGTATTCCTTGTCGGTCGTCGCGCTGGGGTGGTTGCCGCCCGCACCGTTGATGAGAATATCACAGGGGCCGAAGTCGGCCAGCACCTGTTCGTGGCACGCCATGACAGCAGCTTTGTCCAGCACGTTGCATTCATACGCTTTCGCAGTGCCGCCCTCGGCGGCGATCTCCTCCGCGAGCTTCTGCACGTTTGCATACGTTCGCCCCAGCAGCGCAACCTTTGCGCCGCTGGCTGCCAGTGCCTTGGAAAAGACGCTGCAAAGCGTCCCCGCTGCGCCGGTCACGACCGCGACTTTTCCAGTCAAATCCGTGTTCAAAGGAAGATTCATTATGCTGCCTCCTTATGCGTTGTAGGTGGACGCGGCGGTGTTGCCGCCGTGGCCTGTCCAGTTGGTGTGGAAGAATTGGCCGCGCGGGCTGTCGAGCCGTTCATAGGTGTGCGCGCCGAAGTAATCCCGCTGCGCCTGCAACAGATTCGCAGGCAGGCGGTCGGTGGTGTAGCCGTCGAAGTAACTCAGCGCTGCAGTCATGGCCGGAGCCGGAACGCCGTAAGAGACAGCCGCAGCTGCGACCTTGCGCCACGCGGGGATGAGTTTTTCCATCGTCTCCTTAAAATACGGGTCGAGCAGGAGGTTACTAAGCTCCGGATTTTTGTCATACGCTTCCTTGATCTTGCCGAGGAAGACCGAGCGGATGATGCAGCCGCCGCGCCACATGAGGGCAATGCCGCCATAGTTGAGATTCCAGCCGTAGGTCTTCGCCGCCGTGCGCATGAGCGTGTAGCCCTGCGCGTAGGAGATGATCTTGGACGCATACAGCGCTTGCCGGATGGCCTCGACCATTTCCGCCTTGTCGCCAGTGAACGCCGGGATTGTGCGTGCGTATTCCTTCGCTGCCTCGACGCGCTCGTCTTTCATGGCGGACAGGCAGCGCGCAAACACGGCTTCGCCGATGAGCGTCAGCGGAACGCCCTCGTCCAGCGCTGCAATGCCCGTCCACTTGCCCGTGCCCTTCTGACCGGCGGTGTCGAGAATCTTTTCCACGATGGGCTGGCCGTCGGTGTCCTTATAGGCCAGAATGTCGCGGGTGATCTCAATTAAGTAGGAATCCAGCTCGGTTTTATTCCACGCGGCGAAAACCTCGTGCATCTCATCGTCGGACATTCCAAGAAGGTCACGCATGAGCTGGTAGGCTTCGCAGATGAGCTGCATATCGCCGTACTCAATGCCATTGTGCACCATTTTCACGAAATGCCCTGCGCCGTTCTCGCCGACCCAGTCGCAGCACGGAGAGCCGTCCTCGACCTTCGCGCAGATGGACTGGAAAATGGGCTTCACATACGGCCACGCGGCAGGACTGCCGCCCGGCATCATGCTGGGGCCTTTCAGCGCACCCTCCTCGCCGCCGGACACGCCGGTGCCGATGTAAAGCTTGCCCTTGCTTTCCACGTAAGCGGTTCTGCGGATGGTATCGGGGAAGTGGGAGTTGCCGCCGTCAATTAAAATATCGCCATCATCAAGGAGCGGCAGAAGATGCTCGATCATATCGTCTACGGCCTGTCCCGCTTTGACCATCATAAACACCTTGCGCGGCTTTTCCAGATTGTCCACCAGTTCTTCAAGGCTGTGGCAGCCGATGATGTTCTTGCCCGCGGCTCTGCCGTTTACAAATTTATCTACTTTTTCCGTCGTGCGGTTGAAAACCGCCACCGTGAAGCCCTTCGACTCCATGTTCATGACCAGATTTTCGCCCATGACGGCAAGGCCGATGAGACCAATATCTGCTTTTTTCATCTCTGCACCCTCGCATTCCCTTTGTAAATGTCCCAAACCTGCTTCTCATCAGCAGGTTCGGCGTAGTCGTTAAGGCTTGAAGCTGCCAGCACACCGCTGGCCCAGCCGAATTGCAGGCACTTTTCCGGTTCCCAGTTTTTCAGCACGCCGTACAGCAGACCGCCGGTGAAGCCGTCGCCGCCGCCGATGCGGTCAAGCACCTGAATCTCTCTGGGTTCTTCTACATACCATTTCCCGTCCGCCAGCAAAATCGCTCCCCAGAGGTGCTCGTTTGCCGAAATGACCTGCCGCAGCGTCGTTGCAAACATCCTCGCGTTCGGATACTTTTCCTGTACCTGTGAGATCATGGCCTTGAAGGACTTAATTTTGGAAACAAGATCTTTACCGCCCGCTTCGGGGCCTTTAAAACCAAGGCAGAGTTGGAAATCTTCTTCGTTGCCGATGAGCACGTCGGCCAGCGACGCGATCTCGCCGAATGCCTCGGAAAGCGCATCCTCACGGCCTTTCCAGAACGTCGCGCGGTAATTGAGATCGAACGAAACGAGCGTACCGTACTGCTTCGCGGCCTTTGCCAGCGCGAGGCAGCACTGCGTCGTCTCATGGCTCATGGCGGCAATTAAGCCGGACAGGTGCAGAATGCCGATGCCCTCCTGCCCGAAGATACGCTCGATATCAAAATCTTCGATAGAAAGTGTCCGACCAACTTCACCAGCACGGTCATTCCAGAGACGCGGTGCGCGCAGACCAAAGCCGGAGTCCGCAACATTAAATTGGTGCCGATAGCCCCACGGCCCGCCCTGTTCGACTTCGACACCCTCAAAGCGGATGTTCCGCGCGCGAAGCTGCCGCTTGATGAAATCCGCAACGGGGCTGCCCTTGACGAATTTCGTAAGTGCAAGGCACTCCCGCCCAAGGCTCGACGCGACGTTCAGCACGTTCGTCTCCGCGCTGGTCGCCTGCATATAAAACAGGTTGCTGTTCTGTACCGCCATCCGCTCCGGCGGTGTGATGCGCACACCCATGCTCGTCGGGCACGCAATAGCGTAACGGCAGGTTTTCATCGTGTTTTCCTCCTTCGCGCTCATTCCACGGGCAGTGCAAAACCGAAGTAGCGCACGGCATTGTTATAGCTGATATTGCGTGCGATCTGCCGCAGCGTGGCCCAATCGTCGGGATATTCCCCGCGCTCAACCCAGCCGCCAAGCAGGCTGCACAGGATTCGGCGGAAATAGTCGTGCCGCGTGTACGACAGGAAGCTGCGCGAGTCGGTCAGCATGCCAACAAAGCCCGACAGATTGCCGAGATTCGCCAACGAGACCATCTGCTCGGTGATGCCCTGAATGTGATCGTTGAACCACCATGCTGAGCCGTGCTGGATTTTCGCCACAGCGTCGGAATTCTGGAAGCAGCCGATGACGGAATCGATGGCGGCGTTGTCGTTGGTGTTCAAACTGTAAAGGATCGTTTTTGGCAGATGGCCGCCCCGCTCCAGCGCGTTCAAAAAGTCCGCCAGCAGCGCCGACGGCGCGTAGTTGCTCACGCAGTCGTAACCTGTATCCGGACCCAGACGCTCGAACATACCGGTATTGTTGTCGCGCTTGGCGCCGTAGTGCAGCTGCATGACCCAGCCGCGGCGGCTGTATTCTTCGCCGACAAAGAGCATGAAGGCCGTATAGAACCGGTCGCAGTCAGCGCGGTCCGGGAGTTTCCCCGCCAGTCTGTCCTCGAAGATCCGCTCGATCTGCGCGTCGCTTGCCGGGCTGTACATGACGTACTCCAGCGCATGATCGGACACGCAGCAGCCGAGCGAGGCAAAGAAGTCCATCCGGCGGCGCATTGCCTCCTTGAGCGCGGCAAAGCTCATGATCTGTACGCCTGCGGCCGCGCTGAGCTTCGCGAGATACGCAGGATAGTCCGGCTTTTCGATGCCCTTGGCCTTGTCCGGGCGCATCGCGGGCAGCACCTGCACGGAAAAGCTCTCATCCGCGCGCAGCTGCGCGTGCCATTCGAGACTGTCCGCCGGGTCGTCGGTCGTGCAGATGAGCTGCACGCCGCTGCGCTCGACGATGCCGCGCACGGAAAGATGCTCCTGCCGGAGCTTCTCGTTGCACAGCCGGTAGACCTCGCGCGCGTTTTCGCCGTTCAGATAGCCCTCGAAGCCGAAATATTTGCGCAGCTCCATATGACTCCAGTGATAGAGCGGATTGCCGATGGCGTGGCTGAGGCATTCGGCCCACTTGACGAACCGCTCCTCATCTGGCTCCGTGCCGGTGATATACCGCTCCTCGATACCGCACGAGCGCATGAAGCGCCACTTGTAGTGGTCGCCGAAGTTACTGCCGCCGACGCCCAGCCACAGCTGCGCGACATTGTCATACGTCTTGTCCTCGCAGATCTCCCGCGGGTCGATATGACAGTGATAATCGATAATTGGCAAATCGCGCACGCTCTCATAGAGCGTCTTTGCCGCCGCGCTGTCCAGAAGGAAATCCTGATCCATAAACTTCTTCATAGCGTTTCACCTTTCTGCTGCAAACGCAGCACATCATACCGCCCACGCGGCGCTCAGACACCGGAATACGCGGAGAACCCACCGTCGACCGGCACGACGATGCCGGTCACGAAGCCCGACGCGCGCGCGTCGGCCAGCCACAGAAGCGTCCCGAGCAGCTCCTCGGGCGTGCCAAAGCGTCCCATAGGCGTCGCGGCCAGGATCTTATGCGTTCTGGCGGTCGGCGTGCCGTCCGCGTTCCACAGGAGTGTCTTATTCTGATCGGTCGAGAAAAAGCCGGGCGCGATGGCGTTGACGCGGATGCCGGTATTGGCGAAATGCACGGCCAGCCACTGCGTGAAGTTGGAGACTGCGGCCTTGGCTGCGGAATAGGCAGGGATCTTGGTCAGCGGGCAGAATGCGTTCATCGAGCTGACGTTGATGATCGTGCCGCCGCCGGCGGTCATGTCGCACGCGAAAACCTGCGTAGGAAGCAGCGTTCCAAGCAGATTCAGGCCGAAGGCCCTGGAAAACGCGTCCTTGGAAATGTCAAAAAAGCTCTTTTTGTCGGGCGCGTCCGCGGTCACCTGATCATACGTCTCGCAGTCAGTCGTGACCATCGGGTCGTTGCCGCCCGCGCCGTTGATGAGAATGTCGCACGGGCCGTAGAGGCGGAGCACCTGCTCATGCGCGGCTACGAGCGAGCCCTCGTCGCAGACATCGACCTGAACGGCCGTGGCCTCGCCGCCCTCGGCGCGGATGCACGCTTCGATGCGCTGCGCCTTTTCATATGTACGGTTGAGCAGCGCGACCTTCGCGCCGCACTGCGCCAGCGCTCAGGCAAATTCACGGCAGAGCACGCCGCCCGCGCCAGTCACGACCGCTACCTTTCCGGACAGATCCGGTTTTATCGAAAGTTCCATCATAACCATCCTTTTTATCAGGGTCCTGCATTTTTATACTAAAGCCTAATCAAAACAATCGATTATCCAACTACGCCCTGTAATGCCCCTTATCGTATCAGAGGTCAAGGTGCAAATGGTATCGCAAAGCCGATCTACTACCTTCTCCAAAGAAGCAAACACTTCATTGCGGAAGCCCGTGATTCGAAGTTCTTTCCATATCTGCTCGATGGGATTCATCTCAGGCGTATACGGTGGAATGTAAAACAACTCTATGTTTTCCGGGATATGAAGCTTGTTAGACTTGTGCCATGCTGCACCATCACAACACAGCAGGATCAGATCATCCGGGTATTGCTTGGACAGTTCCTCGAGAAATATGTTCATACAAGTAGAATTGCAATACGGCATAACAAGAAAACAGGAGCTTCCCGTTACTGGTTCAACAGCTCCGTATGCATACCGATATTCACGAATGTGATGGCAAGGTAGCCCGAAAGAACGGGCTGTATCTCGGCTCCGCGCCGGATACGTTCCTCAGTGCAGTGCTGCAGAACGCGCGCCGCGCGATCGACAGCGGCGCGGTCGGCCAAGTCACGGGCTTCTGCGTTTACGCGAACCGAAATCTTGACGCGCTGGCAAGCAAATAGCCTAAATCGCGCGGATTCAAGGCTGTGCATACCACGCTGCCGTGCGCGTTTCAGCGCAGGCCGGCAGCCGATTCGGGCTGCAGCAGTGGCAGATAGAGCTCCGGTCTTCTTTCATAGCAGTACACGGATCTCGGATCGGTGTCTGTATCCGGGGCGGACAGCCAGAAGACCGGATCGACCGCGTTGACATCCACCTCCGCGATTGCGAAGCCCTTTTCCGGGTCCGCGGCAGCCAAAAGCTGGCCGTTCCGTCCGGTGATACGGGTCAGCGACGGATCAGCGGTAGTATGCGCGGTCACGATAAACGCCGCGTTGGAATACCCGTTGTGGCAGTCCTTCAGCGGATATTCGCTGGAGGCTGTCGGGTTGAGAATGATATCCGCGTGCTTCATGAACAGTACGCGCGCATGCTCTGGGAAAAAGCGATCCCAACAAATCGAAAAACCTATTCGGCCAAGCGCAGTATCACAGGTATTGATCTGTGTTCCGGGTTTTAAGCCATCCCAGATCTCACCCATGGTCAGGTGGCATTTAGTGTATGTCCCGATAAGTTTCCCCTCCGGGTCGAACATGACAATCCCGTTGTGCACAATGCTGTCCGCGTCCTTCAGCCGCACGGACGCCGCGACATATATGCGGTGCTGCTTCGCCTTCTCTTGAAGCATCGTCACTGCAGGCTCGTTCATGCAGGCTGCCCCTTGCCAAGAGCAGAGCCCCTTGACGCCGCGGGTGTTGTATGTTTCAGGCAAGAGCGCCAGATCAGCGCCCTCCGCAGCCGCAGCGTCGATCCGCTGCGCGCAGAGGCGAATATTTCCCTCGATAGAGGGTTCTTCATCGCCCGCGACCATGATAGCCGCAAGTTTTACTTTTTTTGGCGAATAGCCTCCGAGCTTTTCCATGAATACATCGGTTACGCGGCCTGCTCCGCCGGTAAAGCCGAACATACACAGATCCAGCTCGGCATATGCCGCGCCCTCCGGAGCGAGAACCGTTTCGCCCGCATTCGCATGCACCCGGAACAGGGGCTTCCCCTCCCGATCCAGAATGGTGCAGACGATCTGCATGCTCACGCCGTCACCAAGCTGGCTCTCATAACCGAACCGATACCGCATGCCACCCTCGACACTGTCAAGTCTGGCTCTGAATCTGGCCAATGAATAATGGGTCAGATTCAACTCCGCTTCCACACCGTTATCCAGAATTCTTGCGTCTGCGTCTACTGCGTCGTAGTTTTTCACAACGCTCCATGTTTGAAATTTCATACCGCTTTCACCTTTCCTCCAATACAAATTCCCTTACCGGCTTTCTGGGTACCCGCTTCGTTTCGCCGGGCGCCACGGTAAACAGCGTCCAGCTACTTTCCAGCCAGATCATGCTCGCAGTCGGATTGAAGACCAGCCCCGCGTCCGCGCTGTAGACCAGCCTGCGATAATCCGCGATATAGGAAAAAATCTCGATGTTGGTCGCGTACCAGATATCTGCATGCCCGCCAAGCATCCCGGCCAGCGTTTCCATCAGTGTCCATGCGTGGTCCCGCTCAAATTCATACGCGTGTCCCCACATATTAAACAGCCACGGGTGGCGGTCATGGTAGCTATCGAGCGGACTGTCTGACAGGAACTGACCGATGAGTCCGTCCAGCCCTTCGCTGCTGTGCCGGCAGGTCGGTGTGATGTCCAGCAGCTCCTGCGGCAGGTCGAAGCGCATGGTGGTTCCCACCCCTCTGGAATAAAGGATATCCATCTGCGTCAGAACCGACCGCAGCGCTTCGCTGCTGCGTCCATACGGGCACGCAAAGCCTCGGATGATCTTACCTGTTAGCGCTTCGAGATTCTTTTTGTCCTCCGCAATCTCGCAGATCAGCTCGCCTGTTTGCAGATGATCCATATATTTATGGTGCAGAGAATGCAATGCAAGCTCGTGGCCGCCATCCTTGTAAACACGCCGGATCCCACTCATGGACAGTCGGCGGTGAAGCTGCCCCTCCGGATACTGTGTCCCCTCCGGCGCGATCAAGCCGGTATTCAGGTTGAACGCAGCCTTGAGTCCGTTTTGATTGAAAATATGGATCAGTTTCTCATCCTGTTCGACGCCGTCGTCATAGCTGAACGTCACAGCCTTGGTCTTATAGTCCGGAAACCGAAGAAACACATCGTACATATCAGTTCTCCCAAACCATGCGAGCACCAGCGTACACGGATGAAACACGCAGTGTTTCATCCAGCACAACAAAATCTGCATTCTTGCCCGGCGCAATACTCCCCTTCCTTGCGTCCACGCGCATGATTTGCGCCGGTGTCAAGCTCATCATGCGCACTGCATCTGTCAGCGGGATTTCCGCCTGCTCCACTGCCGTCCGTACCAGCCTGTCGTCCGTTGCGACCGAGCCCGCAAACGCGCTGCGGTCGCACAGTTTTGCGACACCGTCTTCGATGATCACCGGAATTCCGCTTTGCGGATTTCCGAGGAACGACCGCGTCACCTGTTCGCCGGCGCAGCGCATCGAATCGCAGCAGAAGCAGACGCGCTCCACACCCAGCAGTGTATAGACCATCCGGATAAGCTCCGGCGGAAGATGGCAGCCGTCGGCGATGATCTCCGCAGTCAACTGCGGCAGACAAAATGTGCTCTCCAGTACGCCCGCATAGCGGAAGCCGTTTTTCCGCGTGATCGTAGACATCGCGGAATACAGGTGCGTTACGTGGCGAAACCCATGTTCCGCTGCCTCTTTGACCTGCGCATACACAGCGTTGGAATGTCCGACAGACACAAGCACCCCCAATCTGTTCAGCTGATCGCCCAGTTCCAGTGCGCCGTTCAGCTCCGGTGCGATCGTCCAGCGTGCGATCGCACCGGCATATTTCTGCACAAAAGGCTCATACTCCGCTCTTCGCGGAGGACGGATAAATGCTTCGTTGATCGCGCCCTTTTGCTCCGGATTCAGATACGGTCCCTCCAGATGAATGCCGGGTGCGGTGATCCCCTCTTCACCGAGCCTGCTTTTGACGCGCAGAAACGTCTCGATGGCCGTATCCAGCTCCTCATTGGACGCAGCAAGCAACGTAGGATAGATTGTGGTAGTTCCGTGCTGCAGATGCGTGCGACACGCTGTAAGGAACGCTTCCTCCGTCCCGTCCATAAAATCCGCGCCGCCCGCACCATGGGTATGGATCTCCACAAAGCCCGGACACAGGTATTGACCATGCACGTCTATACTCTGGGCGCAGCCGTCCGCTTTCCCGCGCCGCACGGCTGTTATTATTCCGTTTTCCGTCTCTACACAGCCGTCGATGATCGCTTCCGGCAGCACAATGCGCGCATTTTTAAAAAGAACCTTCACAGATCATCCCTCTTCCAGCAGGTATTTTCCAGAATCCGCATCAAGATATACACAAGCATGGTCATGACTGCGAAGAATAGCCGCAGGGCAGTCTGTGTCGATCTTGCCGCGGAGCATGCGCGCAGCTGCTTCTGCCTTCGTTGCACACGGCGCGGAGCAAATCAGGTTCCTTCCCTGCATGATCGCGGGGATCGTGACTGTCAGCGCATATGCTGGTACTTCGTCGATGGAAGCAAAGCAGCCGTCGTGTACCTGCTGCATCCGGCAGATTTGCTCCAGCTTTACGCGCTTGACAATTGCTTTGTCACTAAAATCAGCGACGGATGGATCGTTGAAGGCGATATGTCCGTTTTCTCCGATGCCCAGCAGCACGACGTCAAGCGGGTGCGCGGTGAGCAAATGCGCGTATCGTTCGGTTTCGCCGTCAATATCCGCCGCGTTTCCATTAATAAGATTAACAGATTTGAAGGTAAATCTGTTGAAAACTCTGTTTTTCAGGTATGTTCTGAATCCGGCAGGATGTGTTTCAGCAAGCCCGATGTACTCGTCCATGTGAAACGCATTCACGCGTGACCAGTCGACTGTGCAATCGGCACAGAGCGCGCGCAGCGTATCATCCTGCGACGGTGCGGCCGCGAACATGACATTTGCCTCCCCCTTTTCCGCAATCGCGCGTCTGATTGCCTCCGCTGCATCTGCGCCAGCGAGAAGCCCCAACTGCTTCCGGTCGCTGCAAATAATCACCGCAAGTTTTCCTGCTCTGAATTGTTTCAAAATCCCCATTCTCTTCTTCTCCCGATGTTCAGTCTTGATACACGCTGCGGTTCGCGATCTTGGCGTATTCTGCTTCAAACGCCGCGCCATCAAACGCATCCTCCGGTGTAAGCTCTTCAATCCGGACTGCTCTGCCGTCCGCTTCGTCTCTGGATTTCTTTCCGCAGAGCATGATCTGCGTGCAATTGATCAGCGTATCAAGGTCTGCCATGCAGCTCCGGCCGTCGTTTCGCAGCGCATGGGATATTTGCTGCAGAAGCGCAGAATAGATCAAATCCAGATCGATCTCAAAATGATAGACGCTTTTTGTCGTCACGACGACAAGCACAAACGGCTGCCAGACATCAAGGCAGGCAGAGTAGATGCCCTGTATACCGCTGGCATACTCAATGAGATAGTTCTGGCAGCGCTGGCCGTCTTCGGTCCTCACCTCGCCCAGATATCTGCACGATTCCGCCGGCGCACCGGCAAGCGCGCTCATCCCCTCTACGATATGGATGGAATAGTTGAATTCATCTGTTCCGCTGGTGCCGTAAACAGTGAGGATCTTTCCCCGCTCCTGTTCGCTTTTCGCAAGAAAATCCCGGATCTCCCGGCAATAGCGGATAGACGAAGATCCCATGATCCTTGCGCCTGTGTCCGCCAGCGCGCGCAAGCGCGCGATATCCTTCATGCTGCCGACGATGGGCTTGTCGATGAAGACCGGTTTCCCCTCCCGGATGAACGGCATGGCCTGATCCAAATGCTTGTCCCAGTTACACGACTGGATAAAGCCGACGTCGACCTGCCCGGCCATTTCCTCAATGCTCTGCGCGATTCCGTCGAGTCCGTAGCGGTTTTTAAACCACTCCAACTCCTGTTTTGTGCGGAAGCCGTCGTCGTATTCGAGCGCATAGCGCATATTCATGCAGTATTTTTCCAGATTCGAGGCAAACGCCTTGGGGTGCGAAACGTCAATGCTCACACCGCCGATCCGGATTATGCTACTTGCTTCGATCATATTGTGATCACCCTGCCTTTCTCAGATGCTTCATAGATCCCCCAGATTACCGCAAGCGGCTTACAGCCCTCCGCCGCGTCTACGAGAAGCGGCTCCTCCCCGCGTATTGCGGCGGCAAAATTTTCGAGCTGCCGTACATGTCCCTGCATGCCGATGCTGGCCGGGTCGCTGCTGCCGGAAATGTCGGCCCCGGCGAGCTCCGGCGGCATGCTGCCGCCCTTCAGCTTCCAAACCGCAATGCGATCCTCCTCCAGCTCGATTGTTCCCTCCTCTCCGCAGACTGTCAATCTGCGAGCAAAGCCCGGATAGACGCTTGTCGTCGCGATTACGCTGCCCAGCGCGCCGTTTTCATACATCAGCATCGCGTGAAGCGTATCCTCCACCTCGATGTCGTGCACCAGCGTCCGGCTCTGGCCGAACACACGCACCGGCATACCCGCGATATACTGCAGCAGGTCGACGCCATGGATCCCCTGATTCATCAGCGCGCCTCCGCCGTCCATGCTTTTTGTTCCGCGCCATGCGCTGGCGGAAAAATAGCTCTCCTCGCGATAGTATTTCATATTCAGCTCCGTTGAGACAAGTCTTCCGAGTCTGCCCTGCTCCACGGCCTGCTTTACAAGCTGGACACCGGGCGAAAAGCGAAGTTGGCTCACAACGCCGGCCTGCAGACCGTTTTTCCTGGACTCGTCAAAAATTGTGCGGCACTCCTCTCTTATAAGTGCCATAGGCTTTTCAACGAGCACATGTTTGCCATGGCGCAGCGCGTCAATGGCAAGCGCTCCATGCGTGCCGGACGGCGTACAGATGCACACCGCATCGACAGACCGGTCGTTCCACAGCTCGTCCAGAGACCGGTAGGCTCTGACGGCCTGTTCGGCCGCGACGCGCTCGGCCGCTTCCGTTCTCGGATCGTATACGCCGGCAAGCTCCGCTGTTTTTATCTGCCGGATCGCGTCAATGTGAAACCGCGATATCATACCGCACCCGATGATTGCCAGACGTACAATAGGCTTCATCCCGTTCAATCCTCCCAAACGTTTCCTTCGCAGCGGTAATATGCTTCATCCAAAATGAATCTGCCCCGCTGCATGTGCGCAAATGACTTTTCCGTGAGTCCGCTCTGTGCCTGCATCTGCACCCAGTTCAGATAGTTCTGGCTGCCATTGCTTTCAAAAACGCCGATATTCATTCCCATAATCATTGGAAGATGCGATGCGAACAGCTTGTTCATCTCCACCATTTTGGGGTTCACGGTCAAATCGGCGCAGAAGCACTGCACGCCGCGCCTGCGCGCCTGCTCCAGCACCGCGAGTGAAACGGACAGCGTCTTCGCAATGGGCTTCAGCGCGATTGCGCTGTAGCCATATTCCTCGATTAGACGCACCGCATCTACTTCGCTGTGCGCGCTCTCGTCTCCCGCTACGGGCACGGGAATCCGATCAACGCACTGCAGCGCATTCTCCGGGAATGGTTCTTCCAGCAGCACGATCCGCTCCAACGCGCCGATCCTGTCCGCAGCATCCAGAAAGCGCAGCAGCCGGTCAGGCGTATCGTAGCGCCCGTTTGCGTCCAGATAGTACGCAGGGTGGCCGCAGGCAGTATCCTCCGTCGCATAGCGCGACAGGATTGCATGGATCTGTGCAAGGCGTGCGATATCCCACTGCAACATTTCATCCGCGTCGTTTCTCCCATCCGGATCGCAGCCGATCTTGATTTTAAACAGCGAACGGCCTTCATCGGCCAGCGCCTCGATCTCTTTCTTGCCTGTCGCATAGGATATAAGCGGGATATTGCCGAGTTCCCGCTGGCGCGGGACGAGAAAATCCGTGATCGGGCGTACCAGTTCGCGGAACGCACAGCCCTGCTTACGGTGCCAGAGCTTCCACAGCGCCCAGTCTACCGGCGTGAGCGCGTTGAGCACGAACGTTGCCCGCAGCTCTGTGTGGCCTGTAATGCGCTTTGCGTAGGCAAGTGTATCGTCAAAGATTCCCCGGAGCATATGCTCCGGCTGGACAAGCGTTTCGCCCTCCAGTCTCCTGAGCGCGTATTGCGTGGTTTCAAACATCAGCGCATTGCTGCGTTCGGGTCCGAACGCATGGAAGACCGCGCTGTCAGACCAGAGTACGCTCTGCACGCCATATCCGCTTGTGCAAAGCGTGCCGTCTGCCTCCACTGCCGCGGTGATCTGCCACAGCTCGTCCAGATGTCCACCCTTGAAGCCCAGCGGGTGAATCGGCTCCCTGCTGTACTGCAGGGTCGTTTTCGTGATCTTCATGGCTCCCTTACGCGATATGGTTGAGCATGTCCCGCGTGATCTCGCCCTGCATCCGCTCACCTGCAAGGAAATGCAGCAGCTGGCAGTAGCAGTTATACCCGATGCGCTGCAATCCGTTCGCCGCCTGTCCCGCAATATGCGGCGTCATGATGCAGTTATCCAGCTTGAGCAGCGGATTGTCTGCACAGGGCGGTTCGGGATCATATACGTCCAGGCAGGCCGTCTTGATCTTGCCGGACAGCAGCGCCTTTGCAAGCGCCTGCTCGTCGATTGCGGTGCCTCTTGCTGTATTGATCAGGATCACACCGTCCTTCATCGACGCGATGCTCGCCTCGTTTACGATATGGTATGTGCTTGGCAACTCCGGCGCGTGAATCGAGATGATGTCGCTCTGTTCGAATACCTCTTCCATCTCAACCTTCCGCACGCCGACCGCAACCATACTCTGCGCGCTTACACCGGGATCGGACGCGATGACGTCCACCTGGAACGCCTGCAACAGCTCCGCGAGATGTCTGCCGGCATATCCAAAGCCGACAATGCCGATGGTCAGGTCGAACAGATCCTTTACACCCTGCGTCCGGAAAACGCCCGCGTGCATCTTGTCGTTTAGCTCGTAGAAATTCTTGGACGCGGAAATGATAAAGCCCAACGCCGTTTCGGAAACGCCGCAGGAAAGAACGCTGGCCGAAGAGATCACGCGGATCCCGCGGTCGAAAATATCCTCTGTGATAAAGGGCTTTACAGAGCCTGCAGCGTGCAGGATGAGCTTCAAATCAGGCGCTTCTTTCAGAATATCCGCGGTGAGCTTCGGGCAGCCCCAGCTCGTGACTGCAGCGTCCGCGCCTCTGATCACACGCTTAAGTTCCTCTTGGTCATAGCCGTCGGTTTCATTCCAGACAAGCTCCGCCTTCTGCCGAAGCAGCCCGATTGTTTTTTCGTTGAGTGTTTTTTTCTGATTGGATTTGTTGAGCAGCATTGCAATTTTCATCTTCTGATTTCCTCTTTCATCGCTGTTTTATAGCTTGTATTTTATATCCGAACCGCGTCAGCGCGCACCGAGCATCCGCTTCAGCGCGTTGGCGCTCTGCTGCATGGCCTCTTTGCCGCCGCGGGAAAACTCCGCGCCGGACGGCGTGCGCATCTGTGCTTCGGTCAGCGTCAGCGTGGCGCGGTAATGCGGTTCCAGAGACACATAGCCGTTATAGCTGTCGTCCCGGAGGCGGCGCAGTACCGTCGGAAAATCCACGAGTCCGCTCCCCGGAGCTAGACAGACCGGCTCACCCTTTTCATATACGGCGTCTTTGATGTGGACATGGCGCAGATAGGGGCGAATCGCCTCATAGGCGTCCGGAAACGGCTTTTCTCCCAGCGGGTCGAACAGGCAGTTTCCCGGATCATATACAGCCGCGGCATGATCGCTGCCAAGCAGCCTGAGAAGCTCCGCAACCGTACGGTGGTTGGTGGTATAGACGGAAGGATCCGCCTCCAGAAGCAGCAGTTTGTCCCGCTTCTGCAGGATCGTAAGCGCCGGTTCAAATGCCGCCGCAAGTCTCTCCAGCGAAACCGTGTCTTCTCGGAAAAAGGAAAAACCACGAAGCGTCCGGCAGGCGAGGATATCCGCAATATCGCACAGCTTTTCCAGCCTTCTGAGCTGCATTTCGATCTGGCCGGGCTCAAAGCTGCATTTAAAGAACGAGCTGGCCAGATTCGAAACCTCGAGTCCTGCCGCATCCAGCTTTTTCTTCCACCCTGAGATCTCTTCCAGTGAAAAATCCTGCAGCGCCCTGTCGTCTACACTGCGCAGCTCGACACCCTGCAGTCCGTTATCCAGCGCAAAAGTGATCGCCTCGTCTAGATTCTGTGTAAATTCATCCGTAATAAAAGAAATTTTCATTATTTTACAGCTTTCTGAAATATTTCACGCTTGAAAGCGATCTGACAAATCCGTTTTTCTCATACGCGCGGCGCGCAGGCGCATGTGCTGCGTCAAGTCCCGTCCGCACAACGGCGCGGGTACAGCCGTGCATACGCAGATAATTCAGCACATAGCGATGCAGACTGCTCCCGATCCCGCGCCCGGTATAACCCTGGTCGACCGCATTATCCATGAGTTCTCCCTCCGTGCCGCTGATCCTGCAGGCCGCGAAAGCGACCACGCTTCCGTCAACCTCTGCCACAAAAAAGGGGAGCGCCTGCATTTCCTCCCGCAAGCTGCAGCATTTGTGCCGGATCGCCTCCGGATAAAACGTATCGAACAGCTCCGGGCCGAGCTGCGCTCTGTAACCATCATAAATGGCCTTCCATGCCCGTGCCCCGATCTCGGCGACGCGGCTGCAGTCGTCTTCCCTGGCTGGCCGGATTGAAATCGGTGTCTGTTTCGCTGTCATTCCTGCCGTCTCCAGTCTTTTGAAAAATCCGCGCCGCAGGTTTCCAGCCATCTTCTGGCCATCAGTGTCGCACCTATCTGATTCGGATGGACCCTGTCCCAAGAGAGATATGCACTGTGATGATACGTGGCATAGCTGTCAAACAGCTCCTGAAAATCTACGAGCACACAGTCCTCATCCTTTGTAATCCGGCGGCAGAGCCGTGCATATGTATCCATCCGGCTGCGCATCGGATCTGTCCGGTTCGGCTCCATATAATACGGTGTGCAGACAATCACGCCCCTGCATTGCGCCTTGGCACGCCGGATCATATCGGTTAGATTATCCGCATAGGCCTCCGGGCCGACCTGGTGATCCAGCATGGCGGGACTGTCAAACTGCCGCCAGACGTCGTTGATGCCGATACATATGGAAACATAATCCGGCAAGAGTGCCAAAACGTCCTGCTCATAGCGTGCGCGCAGATCGCGGCTGGTATTGCCGCTGATCCCGGCATTTGTGACCCGGACGCATATTTCCGGATACCACGCGGCAAGCAGATTGTCGATCATTCTGACATAACCGAAGCCCGCTCTGTCGTTGAGTCCTTCGCCGATCGGATAGGCCCTTTGCATATCCGTTATGGAGTCTCCTGCAAAGACGACCCGGTTCAAATTCTCAAGGATCATGCGTTTCCTCCCTCATTTTGACCAGCTCAGATTGGTTCTGGAGCCGTCATAGTATTCCATCCAGTTGAACCGACGTTCCTCACGGCCGTTCGTGAAGGTCTCCGGAATCGCGCAGCGCTCATAATGACGGATCCCATAATGCGCCGACCCACTGTCGGCCAGACGGAATATTGCGTTGATGCGTTTCATCTGTTCGCCGGTGAGCGAACCGGGCGTGATGGAGGCGAAGGTGGTGACTCCGGTCAGCGCGCACAGCTCCATGAACCGCAGGTTCATCTCTGCGTCCACCTGATCGGTAAACGCCGCGCAGTCCGGGTCTACCCGGAAAAATGTGTCATTCATCGGCAGGCGCATAAAGGAATGCACGCCGTTGCGTATCGTCCACTCCAGACTGCGCCCGCTGGTATCTGTTCCGACGCGCACGATCGAGTGGATCCCGGCGGCCAGATGCCCGACCACGCTGCAGCCAATCATATCTGCGTCCCCCGCGCCCTTCTGAAGCGCCTTGTACAGGTTTTTCAGAATCGTTGCGGTCGTCTTTGTGTTGTCATAGAAGCACTTGCCGTCGGATACCAGAACTGTGGTATGCGCCGTCGCCTGAAATGGGTCTTCACCGAGCGCATCGTTGCCTGAAAAATCGTGCTTGATGATCTCGTAGCCCCAACTTCGCAGCCGTGCCGCGTCGCGCTGCACGCGCTCGAGCGTATATGGATGCGACGGATCCATCACCATCCCGTTTGCGTAGGTGCGCAGCTTTGCTTCCTCCGGCAGCGTCCCGAGCGTCAGAAGCGGCCGGAACCAGATCCCAGGCCGGACGTGCTTCTGCGCGATACTCTGCGCGAGCGATTGCATATCGCGGAATTTCTCATTGCAGCGGTCAAACGGCCCCCCGATGTAATAGTGCGGCTGTGTGGTGCGGTTGATCTGCCAGCCGTCGTCGATCACGAGCGACGGCCGGTTTTTTACCCCGTCCGTCATCTGTGCCAGATAGTCCGCCTCCCGCAGGACGCCTTCGTCGCAGATGCTGCCGTACGCCCAATACCAGTTGTTTACCCCGAATACCGGCGTTTTGGGCAGGACCGGTTTTTCGCATAGCATGTGCATGAAGCGCTTCGCCGTGTCATAGACGCTCTCCTCTGCCGTTGAGACGGTTTCGGTAACGACGCAGGCTGTAAAGGGCACTTTGACGTCCGTACCTGCCGCGCCGCTCATCAGATTCAGGAAAAGCGTCACGCCATGGCAGTCGAGCTGGAAGAACGCGAAGCAGTCGCAGCCGGTCTTTACACCGTAGCACAGGGTCGTTTCCCCTGCCCTTGCAATGCAGAACCACGGCAGCGGTCGGAACGGCATCACACTGCGCCATTCGACCGGTGCATGCGTCGCGCTGATCCGCCCCCATTCGTCGCCGAGGACGCTCTCTACGCGCGCAAGGTCACCGTGCCAGCGTAGCTTCAGATACTTGACGGGTGATTTTCCCGGATAGATCACGACATTCCAGCCATTTTCCCCCGGCACGTATTGCCATTCGACCGGGCAGCCGCAGTCCACCGCAGGCTCTTCAAAACGAAAATCCGTCTGCTCGGTCGCTCCCAGCACACGATCAGGGCAGCGCAGGATCGTGGGAAATTCATTATTTTCCAATGTTGCGGCCATGTTGTTTCCTCCGCGCTCTCAACCCTTCCAGTTTGTTCCTTCAAAGATATCTTCCCAGGGCAGCGTATCCGCAGGCTCCTCCATGATCCCCTTGAATGACGACGGATGCCGACATTTTTTCAGGTATTCCCGGATAAGCTCCCGCTGACCGGGCTGGTTCATCGTGTTGGTATACAGCTTCTTCCCCAGATCGACCTCGACCACCGCGTGCGAGGGGTATCCTTCCAAACGGCAGAGCACGTCGCCCGTAGGTGAAACAAGGCCGGTGTAAGCGACATTCGTCACATTGTCGATCTGGCAGGAAGCCACATACACTGAGCTGTCGACGGCGCGCGCACGCATTTTCAGCTCCCACTGGGGATTCAACGTGTCGCCGTAGAGCGGGTAAAGGATCAGCTCCGCGCCTCTGTTGCCCATGATCCGCGCGATTTCCGGACAATAGTTGTCAAAGCAGATCATGATGCCGATCCGGCCAAAGTCCAGATCAAAAACCGGGCAATCGTCGCCGTTGACAATACCTCCGGTCAATTCGCCGTAGGTGAGATTGACCTTGTGATATCTTCCGATTTCTCTTCCCTCGCGGTCTAGGATATACGCACTGTTGTATACGCGGCCATCGTATCTGGGCTCATAGTCCCAGGGCACGATATAGGCATGATATTCCCGTGCAAGCGCAGCGCAGCGCGCCTTCCAGCCGTTATAGAGCCTGACCAGCCTGTCATGGTCGCTTTTTACGCTTCTGTCCGGTACATGCTGATACGCCTCCGGAAAAAAGACCAGCTCCGCGCCCTCTTCATAGCAAGCCCTTGCCATGTTTTCAAGAATATCCAGCCGCTGTTCATACCGGTCCTCTGGAATCTGGTTGACTTGAATCAGTCCGATCTTTACTTTTCTTCCCATCTCAAAGTGTTCCTTCCCCAAGCTCGATCACGCTGCGCGTATCCCGATAGCATATCGTGACCGTATTCTCATTGATCGCGATCTGCGGCGCAGGCTCTTCCTGTCTGCCGTCTGTGCTGTAATAGACTGCGGCGGCAAAGATGTACGTTCCGCGTTCCAGAATCCCGCTTTGGTAGCAGGGATAGATCGCGCGCGGCTTCAGCAGGTGCATGCCGGGATGCGATGCCTCGCTACATAACGTACACGGAACGCTTGCCGTGACGGCGATGCTACTGTATTGCCCACGGCACCGCACCACGCCCGCTTCTGCAGAGAAATCGTCGTCCAGCACGCCGACGGAGAAGCCGCCCTCGCATACGAGATAGGGCTGTGAAAGCGTGACCTTGTGTACGCGCACATGATAGCCGTCATCCAGCGGCAGCAGGTGTGTGGTGATCACAGTATCCGGATCGTTGGAAAAGGGTGTGTGCCAGGACACCATGTGCTCCGGCCGCGTGTAGACCGTATGGATCTGCTGCCTGTGCGAGGCCATGCGTCCGTCCGGTGTATACAGGCTGATCATATTCTCGCTGGATACCTGATCGCGCGAACCGATGCTGTAGCCGGAGCGGGAGTTATAAGCAAACTTGCCGTAGTAGGCTGCCATGTCATTGAAGCGCTTGGTAAAGAACGGCTCCTGATAGTAATGCACGGAGTTATTGAACAGCGTCACACCATTCTTTTCCGCGTTTCCGCACAGGACAATGCCGATATCTTTCTGCGGGCAGGCGATCAGATACTTCCGCTGTTCAATGGGCATCGGCGTTTCCTGCGCGGTCCAGAGCGGACTGTCTTCGCCGCACAGCAGCCCCATAAAGCCCTCGGTATAGCAGCAGTTGGAACCCTCGGAAGTATAATTCTCCACAAAGCAGAACGCATCATATAGATATCCGTCCGGCAGAACGCCGTCCGCCGGCATGATGGAGTTGTCAAAGAAGTAGCTGATATTGCGCAGGATCAGCCGCCTTGCAAGGCCGTAATCAATCTTGCAGCCCACAGCCGCAGCAAGTCCGTACGCCGACACGGCAGCAAAGCGGTAGCATATGGAGCGTCCATACGCTGCCATTGCGCCGTCAACGTCAAAGTAGTGTGCGAAGAAGCGGAGGAATTCCTCGCTCCGTTCGCGGTAGCGCCGGCAGCGCTCGAGATAGTCGGGCCGACTCCGGTCGCCGATCAAGATATACAGCAGCGTATAGCAGTGGTGTGCCCACGCTTCGTAATAGTCAAAGCGTCCGAATTCGCCGTCACTGTACCAGCCGTGATCAATGTACAGACTATCGAGCACCTCGAAGCCCGTCTGCATCTCAGCGTCCGCCTCACTCAGATCATAGCCGAGGTGCTTCAGGATCTCGATGCAGATGATCGGATACCAGTAATGATTGTTGGGCCAAGAATGCTTGACCGCGTATACGGCCCATTTCACGACCCATGCGGCGATCTGATCCTGCTGCTGCCTGCTCATGCTGTCCCAGAGCTTTTCTCTTGCGAAGAAGACACATGTCAGATAGCCTGCAATCTCTGTGATCGACTGATTCGCGAAGAATTCTCTGTCGTAGTTGGAAACATTTCTGTCAAACCGGTTGGGTGATGACGAATCGGTTCCCTCAAGCATCAGGTGCTGGTAGAAATCCGAAACAGCCATTTTTTTGCCGTCCACTGTGATGTTCAGCTCGCGCTCGTTCAAAATAGGCGCAAGTCCCCACATTGGCCTGAACAGTTCCTCCAGCCGGGTACATTCCACGCCTACACGATCCACCAGCGTGTATACCGCATTGTCAAAGTATCGCTGGGCCGCCCTGCTCAAAAGCGCTTCGTACATGCTCTGTGCACAGTCCATCAGTTCTTTTCTGTTTTTCAGCATACATCCTCCGTCGCTGTGCCCGTCCCCCGGAACTCCGGCGGATAGCAGATCAGCATTCTGCTTTCCGCGCACCTCACGCCGACGCCGGCCGGTACAAAAAACGTATCTCCCCTGCAAAGCACATATTCCCTGCCTGCGCTCCACAGTCTGCCGCCGCAGAGCGAGATCAGCGTAACAAAGCAGCGCTCCTGTACGGTAAAGCTGCCGCACAGTTCGCTCAGTGCAAAGCAGGGTGTGTCAGCATAGGTAATATGATCCAGGCGCTCCCATCCATCGCCTGTCGAGGCGCGCGGCCGCAGAATATAGTTCCGTTCCAGCTCCGCCCTGGTCATCGGCGTATAGGAAAAGCAATCGAGCATCGCCTGCTCTCCGGCGCCATAATGGATCTGTGCCGGCGTATACGGTACGCCGGAAAGCGGGGTCGTCTCGCAGCGCATCGTATAGTCCGACGGCTGTTGGATTTCCAGAAGCATGCATCCGCCGCCGATGGCGTGCGGCGTTCCGCCAGCGACCAGAATCGTATCGCCCGGCTTGACCGGGATCTCATGTAGGGCGTTCAGCATGGCGTTTACGTTCTGCGTCCGGTAATATTCTGTCCACAGCTCGCGTGTAAGGCCGGGCTTGAAGCCAAGATAGACCTTCGGCTCCTCGTCGTTGATCCTGCGTGTGCTGAGAACGTGCCAACTTTCCGTCTTGCCGTAGTCGGAGCCGAATAGTTTCTTCGCATACGCATCAGTCGGATGGACCTGAATCCCCAGACGCTCGCCGCTGTCAAGCAGCTTGATCAGCACGCCTGGCTCCGTTCTTCCCTGTCCGAACATGCCGCCCCCCACCGCATCTGTGATCAGTCTGCCGTCCTCCAGCCGCGTGATGCCCTCACCCGGAATATAATCCCGGTTTTTTGCCTCGACAAAGGACGATATCCAGTCCTCCGGGAAAAAGCCATCCGTTCCACGCTGCCTGCCGAGAAACACATCCAGAAGCGCGCCGCCACGATAGGTGCGCCGTACTCTTGTTTCACATTCCTTGATGATACCGTTCATTTAGCTCTCCAAAGAAAGAATTTTTACATCATGGGGGTCCAGCGCGATATGGCGGGTGTGCGTACCCCAGCGGAAGTCCGCCTGCGCAGGGCCGTCCGCATAGTTGAACGCGATCAGATACTCTTTTCCGTCCGCGCGCACAAGCTTTGTCCTGATACAGCTGCTCTGACAGGCAGATTTGATTCCATTCTCACCCAGAAGTTCTGTGAAGACCTCCGCGAACATACGCTCACCCGTCTGTTCATATCCGTAGCAGAAATAGCTGTTCAAGCTGATCAGCCTACCTCTGCCCGTCCGCTTTTCCGTAATGGCGCTCGTCCCGTCAGAAAACCGCGCCAGGCTGACGCCGTCTGTCAGCTCCATCAGGTCTCTGCCGTAGAATCCGCGCACAGGCCTTTCGTTCAGGGTAAAAGGCAGCCCTTCATAATCGGAGTCCAGCAGCTTCTGGCCGCACAGATCTGCGGCAAAGCCGCCGGGCAGCGCATGGAGCAGCCGGCCCTCTTCGCTGACCAGCGCGAATCTGCCATCTGCAAGACACAAGCCGCCGTTTTCGATATAATCGCGCAGCGTCTGCGCCTGCTCCTGCGTCAGGACGATTTGGTTCGTGAGGATCACCGCCTTGTAACGGCAAATCTCGTCAAAGCGGATCATGTCGCAGGGGATCCCCTCGTCAAAAAGTGCCTTATACGCGCCGTAGACCGAGCGCAGATACAGCTTCTGGTCTACATGGTACGTCTCTGTATACAGATACTGAAAATCCTCGCACAGCGGATCATAGACGACGCCTACACTTCCCCGGACAGGTGTGACAGGGCCGAGCGCTGCAAATTCCCGCCCAATCTGTCTGGCAGCTTCGAACCGGACAGTTTCTTCGCCCTTATAATCCACAAGCCCGCGGCCAAGCGTCTGGAGGCCTCTGGCAAACGGACGCCACATCCAGTAGATCAGCGCCTTTGCTCCGGCCGCATAAGCCTCATAACACCACTGCCGCAGCTCCCACGGTCGCACGGCGGTAGTGGGATTGAACATCGCCTGAATATGCGTCTGCATTTCGGAGATGAAGAAGCCCTCGCCTCTTGCTGCATCTGCAAAACCAGAAAAAATCTGATGCCGCTCCGCAGGCTCGAACACGCCGTCGACACCCTTCGGATAGAAGGACATCCCGATTTCATCCACATGGTTTTTCAGGTCATAATCGTCCTGCGGCCGCGCGTAGTCGCCCCGCAGGGACACCTGAGAATGTATATTATCAGCGATGAGCATATGTGTGCTGTCTGCCTTGCGGATTGCGCGGCACCAATCGTCTAATATGATGCCGACCGCCGCCTTGCGGAAAGCAAAGTAATCGGCCTTCGGCATGATGCTCATCCACTTATGATGTTCATATTTGACTTGGGAGAACGCCGTATAGGTTCGCTCCCATACCTCATTTAGCTTTTCAATCGTTCCGTATTTTTCCCGCAGCCATGCGCGGAATGTGCCAAGCGTCCATGCGTCAAACGAACGGTACATCGTTTCGTTGAAAACATCGTAGCCGAGCAGCGCGGGAAATTCCCGGTAGGCTTCTGCTGCTCCTGCAAACATAGTACAGATTTTTTCCCTGACCTCCGGGTGGAAATAGTTCAGGAAGCCAAAACTGTCCTGCCCCCACTCTCGGTGGCCATTCTCGTCACGGGCGTAGTACTCGTCCTTCATTTCCCAGTCCGGGATGTATTCAAACACGCTGAGCTGGCCCGCCAGCTCCATGATCACGTCAAGACCACATTCTCCGGCGATACGGAGGATCTCTCTGCCTGTCGCAAAGGGATAATGCTCATTCATCGGCTCCCAGAAAAAGACGGGCGGCCAGATAACGACGGTATTGAGCGCGCATTGCTTCATCTGCAGAAAATCCCTGCGGATGGCTTCGGGTGTGTCCTCTCTGGTGACTTTATAAACGCTCCCGTATCGATAATCGCTCATGCTTGTTTCTCCTTTTCCTGTGAAAGCGGGAAAGCGTATGCTTTCCCGCTTTCATGAAAGAAATATTATCCGGCAAAATATGCGTCGATCTGCTTCTGGAGCTCTCTGATCATCGTGGCATCACCAGCCGCCTCAAACCGGGCTACCGTATCGGGCAGATCAGCCGTCGTCATGAAGCCCAGTGTATACAGATGGTACACCTCGGTCAGGACCGCCTTGACAGCCGCCATTTCACTCTCCATGTTCGTATAATCGGGGCTGAAGCTCGCCAGCTCCGCCAGAACGCCGGCATTGTTGAAGTCTCTGTACTTCTGCTTCAGATCAGGGCTGTCTTCGGAGGTGATGGAAGCAATCTCAAAGTTGCAGGACTTCCATCTGCCCATCGACCAGCCGGAATCGGGGATCTTCGTGACGACGTCTTCGGAATCTCTTGTGTAGTTGACGCCCTCAACGCCATAGACCATCATGTCGGCATAAGTCTTGTCGGTCTCGATCAGGTTGATCCACTTCATGGCCGCCTCGGCCTTGGGTGAGTAGGAGGTAATGCACCAGGTGGAACCCAGTGCGCCGCTCGCGGAGATGGTGGGTTCGCCGATGTCTAAGCTGTAGACCGGCTGGCCCATGGAAACGGACTGCTGTGCAGCGTTGTCAGGAATACCGTTCTGCGGGTAGATGCCCCATGTGTCAAGCGGCCACTGATCTCGCGGATTCCAGTCCATCGGGATGTTGTCCTCCGTCCAGAAGCCAAGCTCGTTCCAGCGGGTCATCGTCTCGAACCAGTCGGTGAAGTCGGGGTTCGCAAACAGATTGCTGACCTTGTGGGTCTGCTTGTTCATGACATAGGGCATAAATCTGTCCGTGCCGATCAACTCATACTCGGTATCCGACATCAGCAACGCGCCGAGGAACATATCAACCTCGTTCGTGAGCGCAGGATACTTCACGCCCTCGTCCTTGCATGCCTGTAGATACGGCTCAAGCGCAGGCAGATCGCGGTAGCTGCCGAGCTCGATGGTATTGAAGTCGATGCCGTATTTTTCCTTGATCGTGTCCGCCAGCGCGACCGGAGTAACGATCGTGGATATGAACGGGGTTTCCTTGTAATTGGTAACGCAGTAGTTTCTGCCGTCGACAGAGGCTGCTTCCCAGATCGTTTCCGGCATGGTGTTATACAGATCCTTGTACGTGTCGGAATGGATATAATCGGTAATATCCATCAGACCGCCCTTGGCGACCAGCTCGGCAAAGCCGGTATAAGACGCGCAGAAGCAGACATCCAGATCGTCCTTGGCCGCAATCATGCGGGACAGGGCCTCCGGATACTCGGCCGCTGCGAGCGCCTTGAAGGTGATGGTAACGCCGATTTTCTCCGCCGAATATGCGTTCAGAGCAGCGATGACATCAGCTTCGCCCGTCTGATTTTCGCCGCCACGCTGGAGCACGACGATGTTGGTGACTTCACCGGCAGTGGATTCGCTTGCGTTCGTTTCGTTCGTGGTGTTTTCTGTGGATGCTTCTGCAGCAGGGCTGGTCTGTTCGCCCTTCGTGCTGCAGCCGGTCAGGCACGCCATGAGCATGACAAGCGCCAGGACCAATGCGAGAGTTCTCTTCATTGTAACTTTCCTCCATTTTTTATTCTAAACCAGCAGGTCCGCCGACCCACCTGTTTGCAAGGATGAACAGCCATATCCTTTCAGTGGCGTATCACTCAGCCCTTGACCGCGCCTACGGTAAGGCCCTTGACGAAATACTTCTGGAAGAAGGGATAGGCGATCAGAATCGGACCGAGAACCATGAACAACATGGCCATACGGCAGCTCTCCTGCGGCAGATTGCGCAGCAACTCTGCGAATTCCTGCGGCGTAAACTCCGAGGAATTGTGCAGCGCGTATTCGATGCTCTTTTCAATGCGGATCAGAAGCAGTTGGAGCGGTGCAAGATTATCGTCAGTAATGAACAGATACGCGTTCTGCCACTCGTTCCAGATCGCAACGGCGCGCATGAAGCCGACCGCCGCAAGGGAGGGCTTCATCATGGGGAAGATCACCTGCCAGAAGCAGCGGAACTCACCCGCTCCATCGATCAGCGCAGCCTCGGCCAGCGAATCCGGAATGTTGCTCTGGATGTAGCTCCGGATGATAATGACATTCATGGCGCTGACGCAGGTCGGCAGGATCAGGACCCAGATCGTGTCCTTCATTTTATAAACGCTTGAAAAGATAATGTACTTAGAAACTTGACCGCCGTCAAAGAGCATGGTGATGATCAGCAGCACAGTAAAAAATCTGCGGAGCATGAATTCCTTTTTCGAGAGCACATAGGCATACATGCTCATAACGATCAGGCTCAGCGCCGTCCCCACGACTGTGATGAAAATCGTCACTTCATAGCTTCTGAGAAGCTGCGAGCCGAAGTTGAAAACGTAATCCCAGCCCTTTGTGGAAAAGGCCGTTGGGAAAAAGCTGAAGCCCTTCTGCGTGAGACTAGCGTCATCGCTGATGGAAGCAATGAACACCAGGAGGACGGGCAGCAGGCACACGAGCGCATACAGGCCCATGACCGCCGTTAGGGCTTTCTGTCCGTTGCTTGTCTTTTGTCTTTTCACTTCCAGCCCTCCTCAGAACAGCGCGTCGTCTGGAGACGCCTTGCGGACAAACCAGTTTGTTGCCATGACCATGATGAAGCCCACAACAGACTGATAGAACGTCGCGGCAGAGGTCATGCCGTAGTCTGTGTTCTTCATCAGCGCGTTGAGCACAAAGGAGTCGAGCACCTGCGTCGTATTATACAGCATGGCGTTGTTCTGCGTGACCTGATAGAACAGGCCGGTTTCCGAGTGCATGATGTTTCCGAGACCCAGCAGCGTCATTACGATGACAGTCGGCATCAACATTGGGATTGTGATGCGCCAGAGCTTCTGCCACGCGGTCGCGCCATCAATGTCGGCTGCCTCGTAGATCTGCTGGTCAAAGCCAGCCAGCGCGGATAGGTAAAGAACAGAACCATAACCGATGCCCTTCCAGAGCTTCACAATCAGCAGGATCACAGGCCAGTACTCACTATTCTGATAGAAACGGATACTCTGCAGCCCCAGCATAAGGCGGAAGCGGTTGATGATGCCGATGTCGCTCTGCAAAAACGCCTTCACGATAAAGGTAATCGCGATGTAGGAAATAAATGTCGGCAGAATCATGCAGGTCTGGAAATACTTCGCAGTCCGCTTATGGATCATTTCGTTGATGCCAATCGCGATTGCCACATTGCCGATCGTACCGAAAAAGGTAAACAGGAGATAATATCCGATTGTATTGCGCGTCAGTCGCCACGCCGTATCTCCGACCATGAACAGATACCGGAAGTTCTCCAGTCCGTTCCACGGGCTTTTGAAGATCCCGTCGGCATAGTTGAATTTTTTGAATGCGACGACAAGACCGGCCATGGGCACATAATTGAACGCAATCAGCAGCAATACTGCCGGAAGCGCCATAAGAAAAAGCGTCTTATGCTTCCATGTGTTTTTGATCAGTTTCAATGGATCTTCTCCCTTTCCCGCATGTTTGTTTCGCATGAATTCTGTTTTCTATGTATTGCTATTATAAATGCCTTCCGGCAGAATGAATTTGTATTTTTGTGCAATCTATATTGTAAATCCGCGCATTGTTTGTTATATTATTTTTATTCTTTATCCATTGCAGACATCCTTTATTCCCGGCTTTGCCACATGTTTCCGTCGCTTTTTCCTCTATTTTCTCATTATTTCCCTGTAGTTTTGCCGTTATACACAAATCTCCGCCTGTGCTTATGTGCAACTTCCCACATCCGATTTACAAAGTCTTATAAAATAGGAGGCTACCTATGTCCCGGTTGTTTGAACATCTTGACAGCCAGATTTTCTGCCACCACTCCTGCGACCAGAACCCGGAATCCATTCGTTTTTACCTGCACGCGCACGATAAGCTGGAGCTGTTTTATTTCATTTCCGGCAATGTGGACTACATTGTAGAGGGCGCTGTGTACCAGCTCACCCCCGGTGATATCGTTATCACACACAGCGCGGAGGTTCACCAGCCGATCATCCATCCCGGTGCGCCATATGAACGCATCTCCATCCAGTTTGACGATGCGCTGATCCGCGATATCGATTCTTCCGGGCTGCTGCTCAAGCCTTTCTGGGACAGATCGCTCGGCTGCAGCAATCTGTATTCGTTTCAGGGGCGAAGCGCGTCCGGTCTTCTCCCCTGCTTTGAGGATTTCGATCTGCCCAGCTCACCGGAGGAAAAGCGGCTGAATATCATCGCCGTACTTCTGCGCTGCATGCTCTGGATTTCCCACCAGTTCGAAACGATCTCGCAGGCAGAAAAATATCCGCTTGCTGACGGCGTGGCAAGCGAGCTGATCAACTATATCAATCAGGAGCTGTTCTCAAAGATCTCCCTTGCGACCATCGGACAGCGGTTTTTCCTCAGCAAATCTCAAATCAACCGGATTTTCCGCAAGGCGACGGGCTCGTCCGTGTGGGAGTATATTCTCATCAAGCGTCTGTTCGCCGCGCGGGAACGGATTCTCGCCGGGGAGTCCGTCTACACTGCCGCAGCAAACTGCGGCTTTCAGGATTATTCCGCGTTTTATCGTGCATATGTCGCCCGCTTTCAGGTCTCGCCATCGAAGACCATACAGCAAAACGCCCCTATCGTCGACACAAGCGACGTCGACGTGTCCTGACCGGACAGCTTCGCATAAAGCAAGCGATTTAATGAATCATAACCACCGGCCGTGCCTAATCTCTGATATGCTCCTTTTATGAGAAACAGTGAAAAACAAACTGTCAAATGCGGCGGTGACTTAGGGTGTATCTGAAAAGTCAAAAATAGCGAAGCGTACAAGAAAAAGACACAAATAAGTGGTAAGACAAGGGCAGAAAGAAGTGACAAGCATGAAAGCCCGTCGTTATGAACTTACCGATAAGGAATGGGAGCTGGTCCAGCCGCTTATCCCGATCTCGCATACCGGTCGCCCACAGAAGGATATTCGCGCGCATCTTAATGGCATCCTATGGCTTGCCCGCAGTGGTGCGCGCTGGAGCGATCTTCCAGCGAGATTCGGTCCGCATCAGGATGATGGAACCTTGAAAAAGATCTTCGAGCTCTGCGCGGCCTCGAGCACCGGCGCGGAGCTGAGCATGGATTCAACGTCGATCAAAGCATCCGTGCAGGCAGGTCGTGGAATAAGAAAGCGAGCAAAAGTCAGACATCAAGCAGCATCGGCAAAACACGCGGAGGTCTGAACACGAAAATCCATGCCATCGTCGGAAAAGACCTGCGGCCTGTGACTTTTTTGCTGTCTGCCGGAAATGTTGACGATTGCACGGAGGCAGTTCCTCTGCTAAAGCTGCTTCCAGCCCTGAAGGACTGTGATATTCTTGCCGGTAAAGCCTATGGCACAAAAGAGATCCGAACCTATCTGCATGACCAGTCCGCCCGCTATACGATCCCGCCGAAAGTGAACACAAAGCAGCCGTGGCCGTTTGATAGCGATAATAGAAACGCTCCTTGACTGTTCGGGTTACAATGTACTGCCAGAGCCGCTTGAACTGTGTGTAGGACAGCGGATCACCATCCCGGTTCGGCACTACATATTCTGACTGTGAATTAGCTTTTGTCTCTTTCAGACAGTCCGCCAGGCAAACCGGCAACGGAATATTTCGATGCGCGGCTTTCGTTTTCAGCTCATCCAGAATCACCGGTCTGTTATTTTCCGTGTGTCATGCCCTGCGTACCGTTAAATAAGGGCAATCCACATCCAGATACCACGCCGTAGATCGACGTGAAGACCATCATCAGATCGACGGCAGCACGAAGCGCAGCAGCTTTTGATACGTAAAATGGTCAGAAAGTTGAATTTGCGTCTTTTCATCTCTATCTTTGGCCGCGTTCCGCGGCATTCCCTCCTTTTTCAGATACGCCCTACCCCTTAAATTGCGCCGTTCTCGCGGAACCCTTCCTCCAGCAGCCGGCAGAACAAATGCAGCCCCCGGACAAACGCCGCACATTCCTCCTCCGGCATTGCACCCAGCGCCGCGGTCTCCGCCTCGGGCACGCGATCGATCCACGTTCTGGCGAACTGTTCACCCTTTTCGGTCAGCGCCACATGCTTGCTCCGCAGATTCGCGCTGCTCGTCCGCGCGAGATAACCCTCGGCCTCCAGTTTTTTCAGCGCGGAGTGGACCGTCTGCTTCGGCTCGATCAAAAACTCGCAGATCTCCGCCTGCGTGAACTGCCGTTCCTCTGCCCGCAGCGTGTATAGGATCCAGAACGCGCACTCCGAAATGCCGCACTGCTTCGCCGCGCACCGATAGAGGTCGTCGAGCCGCTTCGTCTCCTTGTTGTATTCCAGCAGCATCCGCTTTGCATCCCGTTCCATACGCGCCCTCCGATCGTCCGATTCCAGACCAACGAGAGGCATTATAGTCCGATTTCAGACGATTGTCAAGCCACTTTTCGCAAAACGAAGCCCCTCTCCCAAGAGGGGCCTGATCTTCCGCCGCACTTCGCTTGTGTCTGTAGGGGCGGACGCCTCTGTCAGCCCGTTTGACAGTTTTGCACCGCACCCTGTAGGGGCCGATGCCGAGCGCAGCTGTTCGCGACGAAGGAGCGTTACAGATGCGGCCTACCCCTCGCGGGTACTCATCGGCCCGTCCCCGCCGCAGCGGATAGCCTCCCTTGTGTAAAGGGAGGTGGCACGGCGAAGCCGTGACGGAGGGATTGTTATTTTTCGATTTGCCACCGCGCTGAAATAGAATTCGTAGGGGTGACCATTGGTCGCCCGCTTTTGAAAAAACTAAATCTCTTTTCTCAACACCCGATAAACGAATTCCATATCCAATCCCGCGCGCACCGCGTCCGCCAGCAGATCATACTGCCGCTCCCGATATGCCGCCCGGTCGAAGGTCCCGAGCGCCGAAAACGCCACGCCGCGCCGCGCGCAGATCGCCTTCAGGATCTCATCCGCGATGCCCGGCGCGTCAAATATCCCATGCACATAGCTGCCGTAGACGTTCCCGTTCCCGGCCAGCGCGGGCATCTGTGCCTCGCTGCGGCCCATGTGGATCTCATACCCTTCATAGCGCAGTTCGTTCAGCCCCGCGAGCATCCCTTCCACACCGGAAAACATCCCCGCCGTCTGCCGCTGCACCTTCTCCCCGTGGAACACGGTCTCCATCTCGAGCAGTCCCATGCCCCGCAGTTCCGTCAGCCCCGCGGCCTCGACACCCTCCGGGTCCGAAACGGACCGGCCCAGCATCTGGTATCCGCCGCACACGCCGAATACCAGCGTCCCGCCTGCCGCCTCCTTCAGGATCGCGGCTTCCAGTCCCCGCTCACGCAGCCAGCGGAGATCGGCGATCGTGCTCTTCGTCCCCGGCAGGAGGATCATATCCGGCGTGCCGAGCGCACCCACATGGTCGACATACCGCAGCGACACATTTTCATATCGCTCAAACGGCGAAAAATCGGTGAAATTCGAGATCTTCGGTAGCCGGATGACCGCGATGTCGACCAGCTTCCGCGCCGTGTCGCGCGAAAACCGCTCCGTCAGGCTGTCCTCATCGTCGATGTCCGCCGTCGTGTACGGCACCACACCCGCCACCGGCACGCCGCAGAGCGCCTCGAGCTGCCGCAGTCCCGGCTCCAGAATAGCCCGGTCACCGCGGAACTTGTTCACGATTGTCCCCTTGACGCGCGTACGCTCGTCCGACTCCAGCAGCGCGATCGTCCCGTAGAGCTGCGCGAACACGCCGCCCCGGTCGATGTCCCCGATCAGCAGCACCGGCGCATCGACCAGCTTGGCCAGCCCCATGTTCACAAAATCGTCCTGTTTCAGGTTGATCTCTGCCGGGCTGCCCGCGCCCTCGATGACGATCACGTCATATTCCGCCGCAAGACTCTCATATGCCGCCGTCACCGCAGGAAGAAATTCCCGTTTGCGCCGGTAATATTCCGTCGCGCGCATGTTGCCTACGACCTGTCCGTTCACGATCACCTGGCTGCCAGAGTCCGTCGTCGGCTTCAGCAAAATCGGGTTCATCCGCACATCCGGCGCGATCCCCGCCGCCTCTGCCTGCACCACCTGGGCCCGGCCCATCTCGCCGCCTTCGGCCGTGATGAAGGAGTTCAGCGCCATGTTCTGGCTCTTGAACGGGGCCACGCGATAACCGTCCTGCCGGAAAATGCGGCAGAGCGCCGCGGCGAGCAGGCTCTTCCCCGCGTTCGACATCGTTCCCTGCAGCATCAGATTCAGCGCCATCTTCCATCCTCCCTCGCCCGCCGCATCGCATCCAGCAGCGCATCATTTTCTTCCCGCAGCCGCACAGCCGCGCGATACCATCCCGGCCCCAGGCCCTCAAAATTCGCACAGTCGCGGATCGCAGCACCGCGCTCGCGCAGGCCCTTCCTGCGTATAGTCAGCACATTAGCGTTGAGAGTACTCAGTTTTC